>Ga0208117_100023_pt1 | contig 192600 bp, 158 predicted proteins | sample LakWasMet26_LOW6_2_FD_183870 | JGI IMG/M metagenome (GOLD analysis project Ga0208117, IMG submission 183870) | Freshwater sediment methanotrophic microbial communities from Lake Washington under simulated oxygen tension - Sediment Metagenome... | ecosystem: Environmental > Aquatic > Freshwater...
CGACGTGCGCGTAGTGACGGTTCTGCGACTCGTACTCCACGTGCGCCGCGGCGATGGTCACCGTCTTGGTGGCGTCGCGATCGATGCCGCCCTTGGCGATGTCCTTGTACGAGATCGCCTTGAACTTGGCCCCCTTGGCCTTGGACAGCACCGCGCTGATGGCGGCCGTGAGCGTCGTCTTGCCGTGGTCGATGTGACCGATCGTGCCGACGTTCACGTGGGGCTTGCTGCGGCTGAACTTCTCCTTGGCCATGACTCCTCAGACCTCCGACGTGACCGCCGCGTCGGCGGTCGGGGGAACAATTGAGCTCACCATCGGGATTGAACCGACGACCTCGTCCTTACCAAGGACGTGCTCTACCAACTGAGCTAGGTGAGCGAATCGAGACGGGGGATATCTACCAACAAGCGAAGCAAGATCAATAACAAACATTCAAAGGTTCGAAGTCGAGAGCGGGAGACGGGATTCGAACCCGCGACGTTCAGCTTGGAAGGCTGACGCTCTACCAACTGAGCTACTCCCGCAGGTGTGGAGGGTGTTGGATTTGAACCAACGTAGGCGTGAACCGGCAGATTTACAGTCTGCTCCCTTTGGCCGCTCGGGCAACCCTCCAGAAACTCAGCAATTCAAAGAACCCGAACCCTGATCCATCGTTGCGCTTTTCAGGGCTGGCGATGGGAGTTGAACCCACAACCCCCGGTTTACAAAACCGGTGCTCTGCCATTGAGCTACGCCAGCGGCCGGATCGTGAGGCCGCGTTCTATACACGGTCCCGCCACCGGTCGCAAGGCAGCACTGCCCTACGAAACAGAGCCGAGTCAGGGAGCGGCCTTGTATCCCCGTGAGCCGGACCCTGTCAAGCACCTCCTGCGACGACCGCGCGAAGTCGATCGATTGCCTCGCTCGCGCGCCTCACCCACTCGTTGTTCGTGATGCCCGTGCGGCGCGCCATCGTGAGCGTCAGCTCCCAGCTCCGCAGCGCGCCCTGCAGCAGCGGCCGCAGCCTCTCGGCGGTGCGCGCGCGGTACACGCGGCGCTGGTCGTCGTCCCACTCGGTGGGCGTCGGCGCCTCGACGATGGCGTCGTAGAGGTCCCGGTACATCTCGCCGATGCGGAAGCCCGCGGCCGCGGCCCAGTCGGGGTTTCCCGCGCGGATCGCGTCGTTGAACTGCAGGTGCGCGTGCGTGACGAGGTTCACCCGCCGGGTGATCGCGGCCTCCGCGTCGGGCGCCTCGACCCGGTACGTCACCGCCGACGCGCGGCGCCGCGTGACCTCGCCCAGCACCACCCGCGCCTCGGCCGCGTAGGTGTCGTCGTCGAGCGCGTGCACCGCGTCCTCCGTCGGCGCGATCGCCACCGCGCGCTGCGCCTCGCGCTCGGCCTCCTCCAGGTTGTTCTCCGCCAGCCGCGCCGAAGCGCGGCGCGCGAAGAGCTCCACGCGATCGGTGATGGTCATCGGGAGCGATCGGCTCTGGAGCGCGTCGGTGGCCTCGATCACCCACGCCGGAGAGGCGCCGGACGCGCCCACCGCGGCGAGGCGGAAGAGCGCGTCGTGCGCGAGGTCGGCGTCGCGCGTCGTCGCCGCGGCCGTCATCGCGGCCGCCGCGTCGGGCCACCGCTGGGCGCGCTGCAGGCAGAGCCCGCGGTTGTACTGCGCCAGCGGCACCACCGAGGCCGTAGGGAACTCCCGCACCAGCCGGTCGAGCTCCGTCAGCGCCTCGGCGCAGCGCTGCTGGCGCATGTGCGCGATGCCGCGCTCGAAGAGAAGCGTCGCGTCGAAGGCGTCACCCGCGCCCGACTGAGAGGCGCCCAACACGCGAAACTCCTCGCCCCGCACCGAGCGGTGCGAGCGGGAGTCGGGCGTCGTGGACTGAGGGCGCACGCTCGTGGCGCAGCCGAGGAGACCGCTGAGGCCGATCGCGAGGAGGAGTCGCATCGGGGGGATGGAGGCCACGGCGACCACGAAGGTTCCCGAGATGTTTCGCATGGGCCCAGGGAACGTACTACGAGGTCAGGCGATGAACGCCCACCCCCCAGGGCTACGCCTCGGCGTCGACGAGAACGGCCTCGGCCCGCGGCTGGGACCGATGATCGTCACCGGCGCGCTGATCGCCGTGAGCTCCGACTGGGAGCGCTTCGTCAGCGCGGCGCGCTCCGTCGGCATCGGCGACAGCAAGGGCCTCTGCGCGCACGGCGCCATGCGCGAGGTCGAGGCCACCGTGCTCGCGGTGCTCGACGTCCACCTGGGGCTGCGACCGAGCACCTTCGCGGACCTGTTCGAGGCGCTCAACCTCGACGGCGACACCTTCCTGCGCGCGCTCTGCCCCGACGGAGAGGCGCCGCGGATGTGCTTCGATGCCGACGTCGCGCTGCCCGCCTTCGGTGGAGCTCCTGTCGATCGTCACCGCGACGGCGCACGCGCGCTGAGGGACGCCGGGGGGCTGGTGCGCAGCGTTCGCTTTACCAGCGTGTGTAATCGCAGGCTCAACGTCGAGCGGGCCCAGGGGCGCAGCCGCTTCGACGTCGACCTCTCCCGCATGCTCGACCTCGTGCGCGCGCTGCGCGTCGACGCGGGAGGGAGCGTGACCGCGGTCTGCGGGAAGGTCGGCGGTCGCAAGCGCTACGGAGACGCGCTCGCCGCGCTGAGCCCCCTCGTCGCCGTCGAGGAGGAGATCGCCTCGCGGTCGGCGTACCGCGTCCCCGGCGTCGGGAGCGTGGCCTTCCTGCAGGACGCCGACGAGAGCGACCCGGTCGTGGGCCTCGCCTCGCTGGTGGGCAAGTACGTGCGGGAACTCTCGATGCTCCGCATCCACCTCGACCTTCGGGCGCACGTGCCGGAGCTCGGCGCCGCGAGCGGCTACCACGACCCGGTGACCACCCGGTACATCGCCGCCACCGCGCTCGTGCGGCGCGAGCGACGGATTCCCGACGACTGCTTCGAGCGGTGATCGCGCCCTGACGGTATCCTCCGCGGCCATGCGCGCTCCCATCCTCCTCCTCACGTTTCTCTCGCTGGGCTGCGGGTCGACGGTCGTGCTCTCGCCGGCCGCCGACGGCGGGCCGACCCCGACGGACCAGGGCGCGGCCGACGGGGGCGCCTCCGATGCGGCCTCCGATGCGCCAACGACCAGGGATGTCCCGGCGAGCTCGGACGCGGGCGTGCCGACGCTCAACGGGCGGTGGCGGCTCGTGCGCTTCGAGTTCGACGGCGAGGACGGCGTGCGACGCACTCTCACGGACGTCGACGGCCCCATCCCCAACGCCCTCGGAGAGACCGTCCAGGCGCGCGGCAACGGCACCCTCTCGGTCGCCGACGATCGCCTGGCGCTCTCCGCCGGGACGCTGATCAACGGCCACTTCTACACCTACGCCACCGGCTACTCGGCCAACGGCTTCGGCGTCGCCGGGCTCCTCGACCAGGCCACCGGGCGCTTCACCCTCCCGGGCTCCGCGATGGGGGTCACGCTCCAGCGCAACGACGACGGCACCGTCAGCCTCACCGGCGACACCTTCGGCGCCAGCCGGCTCACCTACGCCCGCGCCCCCTCCCCCGTGCTCGTCGAGCGCATCTCCACCGTCGGCGTCGCGATGATCCGAGAGATGCCCGCTCCGATGACCCCGCTCAACCTTCGCGTCGCCCTCTTCTGGGACCACGTCGGCGCCGTCCCCGACACCGAATCCAACGGCGTCGCGGTGCGCTTCGCCGGCCGCTTCGCCAGCTACCCCATCGTGCTCGCGGGCCCTCCCCCGGCGGAGGTGCGCTCCCGCGTGGGCGTCGCCACCGTCGCCCTCGCCCGCATCGCCCTCTACATCGACCAGGACGCCAGCCTCACCTTCGACCGCGCCGTCGATCGCGCGCTCGCCATCTCGCCGGTGGGCATCGCGTGGCGCGACGACACCCCCGGCAGCGACGCGATGAACAACCCCGTGCGCGACCTCTCCCCGGGGTACCAGTACGTCCACATCCACGCCGACTCCAGCCTCGGTCGACCCGCGGTGACCCCCTTCGACAACACCAACCTCGTCGCCCCGGACATGCCCGTGTTCGTCTCCATGTCGGCGATCCCGGTGATCCCGGACGTGCTGTGAGCGACGAGCGTCCCGGGCGGCGCTTCGACCCGGTGTGGCTCGGTCGCGTCGGATACCGCGACGCCCACGCGCTGCAGCAGCGGCTCGTCGAGCGGCGCACCGCCCGGGAGATACCCGACACGCTGCTGCTCCTCGAGCACGACCCGGTGGTCACCATGGGGCGCTCCGCCAAGGGCGAGCACGTGCTCTTCAGCGCCGACTCGCTGAGGGCTCGCGGCGTCGACCTCGTGGAGACCGAGCGCGGCGGCGACGTCACCTACCACGGCCCCGGACAGCTCGTGGCCTACCCCATCTTCGACCTCGCGCCCGACCGGCCCGACGTGCGGCGCTACGTGCGCGACCTGGTGCGGGTGATGTCCCTGCTCGCGGCCGACCACGGGCTCGGCGTGGGGCCGCGCGACGACCTCATCGGGGCGTGGATCGACCTCGACTCGCCGCACCAGTGGCCCGGGCAGGAGCGCAACCTCGCGCCCGCCAAGCTGGGCGCCATCGGCGTGAAGATCTCCCGCTGGATCACCATGCACGGCTTCGCCCTCAACGCCTCGACGGCGCTCTCGGACTTCGGGCTCATCGTGCCGTGCGGGATCTCCCAGCACCCGGTGACCTCGCTGGAGGCCCTCGGGGTGACGCCGGTGCCGTCCGTCGAGGCGCTCGCCCGCCGGGCGGTCGCGCACTTCGAGACGGTCTTCGGCGCCACCGCAGGCGCGATGGCATACCAGGCCCCGTAAGACACGGAGCCCGGCCGGGAGGTCAGTCCTCGATCATGTAGCGGGGGAGGATCGGCGAAGGGATGCCGGTGGAGACGATCCAGAGCTGGTGCGCGGCGCGGGTGGCGCCGATGTGCAGCAGGTGCCGCGACTCGTCGTCGGCGGGGTACTGCGAGAGCGTCACGTCGACGAGGATCACGTAGTCGAACTCCAGGCCCTTCACCTGCCGGATGTCGGTGACCTCGACGCCCGGACGGAAGGCGAAGTCCTGGTCGGCCACCCGGGCGAGGCGGGGCACCTCGGCCTTGAAGAGGCCGTCGAAGTAGATGTCCGCGCGCTCGGGGTTGCGAGCGATCACGGCCACGTTGGCGCGAGGCTCGTTCATCGAGAGCTCGCGCAGCGCCTCGGAGAGGAACGCCACCGCCGCGCCGACCTCGTTGAATCCGTGGAACTCCACCGGCGCGCCGTGCCTCGTCGCGAGCGGGGCCTCGGGCTCCGCGAGGTGGCCGAGGATGTCGCGCGCGAAGGCGAGCACCTCCAGCGTCGAGCGGTACCCGATGCGCAGCGGCTCGACCGCGACCCCCTGGAGGCCGAGCTCGTTCAGCACGCTGCTCCAGTCGGTGAAGCCGTTGTCCATGTGGAGGCGCTGCGCCGTGTCGCCCGCGAGCGTCACCGAGAGGTCGTCCGAGGCCACGCCGAGGAGCACCGAGAGCTCCATGGGAGAGAGGTCCTGCGCCTCGTCGACGAAGAGGTGCTCGTACTTGAGCGGCTGCTTCGACGGGCCGCGCAGCGGGCCGCGCTTCACCTGGTAGAGCCGCAGGAGCAGCGCCTCGTCCTCCGGGTCGATGGCGTCGTCGGCCTGGTCCTCTCGGACGCCGTCGGCGCCTCGGCCCATGTCGACCTCGCCGCCGCCTCCGCGGTGGTCGTCGTCGTCGTCCTCGCGCCTCGCCGCGCGCGCGGTGCTCTCCTCGCGCGTCTGGTCGCCGGCCGCCTCCCAGCCGAGGTCCTCCGGCTCGGTCTCCTCGTCGCCGAAGCGCGCCCGCTCCTTGATCTCCACGCGCTCGCTCGGCGCGGTGCGCTCGGCGCGGTCCTTCGTGCCCTTGCGTCGGTTGCGCCGCTCGGCCCGGTCTCCGCCGCGCTCGCGCTCCTCGTCCTCCTCGCTCACCGTGTCCGCGACCACCCAGCGCGTGCACCGCTCGGTGCTCCATCGCACCGCGGTCGCGAGGTCGGCCTCGGTGAACTCCCCGGGCGCCCAGCGCTCCGCCGCGCTCTTCAGGGCCTTGTAGTCCGTGACCAGCTCCGCCCAGTCCCAGACCACGTCGCGCGCCCGGCGCATCCACGGGTCCATGGCCTTCTGCAGGTCCATCTGGAGCCGCACGCCCAGGTCGGCGCCGCTCGTGCCGCCGAGGTCGCGCTCTCCGCGCGCCCACTGCCCGAGGCCCGTGAGCCTCCGGGAGAGCGCGTTGCCTTCGAGGGCCTTCCACGCCTTCGCGACCCGCTCCTCGATGTTGTTGCGCCGCGCCGTCTCGAGCAGCGCGTCCCTCGCCTTCAGCTCCTCGTCGGCGATGCGCTCGTCGATGAGCTTCAGCATCATCGGGTGCTTCTTCACCCGAGACACCACCGCGGGCGTGTCATCGCGAATCTCCTCCGGGACCCGCGACAGGTGCTTGCGCCGCTGCTTGTGCACCCACTCGACGTAGGTCGTGACGTGCACGCCCTCGACGCCGAGCCCCGGCAGCACCCGCACGATGTACCGGGCCAGGGCGCGGTTGAACACCACGACCATCATCTGCTCGGGCGAGAAGCGCTTCGGGTTGTTGAACGCGAGGTACGCCATCCGGTGAAGACCGATGGTGGTCTTGCCCGACCCGGCGCCGCCCTGGATCACCGCGAGGCCTGAGTGCGGCCGGGTGATGAGCTCGAACTGCCGCGGGTCGATGAGCGACGGGATCTCCGGGAGGTGCTTGTCCTCCCTGCCCTCGGCACCGACACCCAGGCGACCCTTGGACTTCGCCGCCTCGCGCCGCTCGTCCTCCGTCGGGGGCCGAACCGCGCTGAGCTGTCCGCCCTGGAGCTTCGCCGCGTGCACCGTCGCGCGCTGCCAGCCCTCCTTGTTCTGGTAGAAGACCCCCTGCGGAGCGACCACCCGCTTGAGCGCGCCGCCGCGGATCACCACCGCGCGACGGATCGCGACGGTGCCCTCCAGGGTCTTGCCGCCGAACTCCTCCTCGTACTCGTCGCCCTCCTGGTAGCGGTAATAGATCCGCGAGACCGGGGCGTCGCGCCAGTCGACGATGCGCACGCCGCGCTCGGTGTCGACGTAGGTGCTGTTGCCGATGAGCACGTCGCGGCTGCGACCGCCCTCGGCGAGGCGCATGTGGCCGAAGTACGGGTTGTTGGGGTCGATCTTGCCGATGGGCACCTCGGCCCGGCGCGACGCCACGCCGCGCAGGCGCTCCATCTCCGCCATCAGCGCGGGGAGGTCTTCGTTGCGCGCGTCGCCGATGAGGTCGCGCAGCTCGACCATCTCCCGGTCGTAGTCGGTGCGGTAGACCTCTGGCACCGCGGCCAGGTTCTCCACGCACCGCTTGAGGATCTTCTCCTCCTCGGCGACGATGGCGCGGAGTTCCTTGTCGGCGGCGGGGCTCGTGCCCTTGGAATCGGGGTCTGTCATAGAGGGGCGGGCGTTCTACTCCCTGTCGACCTCCGCCGCCACAGTGCCCTGGCGTCTGGCCCGATCATCGGCGGCGGCCTTCGCGGCGGCCTTTGCGCGGTCGTTCGCCTCGCGCTCGGTGCCCAGGTAGGGCTCGCGGGTGCCCATCACGTGGTCGAACCAGGGCCAGCTCACGCACCAGTTGGCGTGCTGGTTGGGGCCCATGTGGTGGTCGTAGTGCCAGGGCAGGTGCTCTCTCGCCCACTCCGGGTCGCGGTGCGAGCGCTTGTGCACCCGGTAGTAGTTCAGGTGGCTGAAGACGCAGCCCGCGACGAACCAGGGATAGCGCCGCGCCAGAGGCAGGTGCACCAGCGTCGCCAGCGCGAGGCCGAGGGCCTCCTTCCCCTGCCCATGCCAGCCGAGCACCGAGCGGCCGTACTGGTGGTCGCCCATCCCCTCGCGACGCGCGTGCCTGTGGTGGTCGTGCCAGTGGAAGCTCCAGAAGCTCTCGCGGCTCTTCCCAAGACCGTGCAACGCGTACTTGTGGATCACCCACTCCCACGCGTTGCTGTACAAGAGCGCCAATGGCAGTCCGATCATCGCGTCTCCCTCCGATCGCCGCGCTTGACCTGCGGCGACAATAACCTGACTAAGTAGTCATGGTTTTGAACGAGGTGACTCCCTGATGTCAAGCGTGCGCAAGCGGTCGCCCGCGGTGCGTCCGCGCAACGCCCCCTCCGCTCGCCCCGGCCCCGCAGGGGGGACGCGAGACGCCAACCGCAAGGCGCGCACGCAGGCCATCGCGAAGGCGGCGCTGGAGCTGTTTCTCGACCGGGGCGTCGAGGGGGTCTCGGTCGACGACGTGGTGCGGCGCGCCCGCATCGCCAAGGGGAGCTTCTACACCTACTTCCGTGACCTCTCGGAGGTCGTCGAGGCCCTCATCGAGCCGGTGGGCGACGCCGTTCGCGAGTCCCTCGACGCCTGTGACACCGCCATCCGCGAGGCGCGCGACTACGACGCCCTCCTCGGCGCGTACCAGACCCTCGGGCTCGCGCTCTCGACCGCGGTGCTCGCCAACCCCGACGTCACCCGGCTCTACCTCCAGGAGCGCCGCGCTCCGGACCACGGGCCGCGTAGCCCCCTCGCACGCCTCGCCGCGGAGATCGACCACCGCGCCGTCACGCTCACCGAGGCCGCGCACCTGCACGGGCTCCTCAAGGCCTTCGATCCGAGGGTGACGGCGGCCACCGTCGTGGGCGCGGTCGAGCACCTGCTGCACCGGGCGCTCTCCGGGCACGACCTCGGGCCGATGGATGCGATCCCGGAGATCCTGCTGCGGCTGGTGGTGGACGGCATCGGCGTCGGGCCCACCGGGCCGCTGCGCAGCCGCTGAACGCCGCGGAGGACTGATCGCCAGAAGCGCTGGCAGGTTGACGCCCGGATGATTTCACGTTCATGCTGTGAACATGAAAAACGGGCGCTCATACCAGCAGACGGCGCGCGCCCAGAAGACGGCGGAGAGCCTCGAGCGGATTCTCGATGAGGCCGAGGCGCTGTTCTTCAGCGAGGCCTTCGATCGCGTGACGCTCGACGCCGTGGCGCGCGCCGCGGGCGTGAGCATCCCGACGCTCCAGCGAAACTTCGGCAACAAGGAGGGCCTCTTCGCGGCCGTCGGGGGGAGGATGCGGGCGCGCGTCGAGGCCGAGCGCCGGCCTCCCCCGGGCGACATCGAGGGCGCGCTCCGGGCGCTGCTCGACCACTACGAGCGCGACGGGCGGACCATGTGGCACCTGCTGAGGCAGGAGGCGGACGTGCCGCTGCTGCACGCGGGGCTCGACGAGGCGCGAGGCGTGCACCGCGCGTGGGTCGGCGAGGTCTTCGCGCGCTCGCTCGACGCGCTCAAGGGGGCCGAGCGGGAGCGGCGGCTCGACGCGCTCGTCGCCGCGACGGACCTCTATGTGTGGAAGCTCCTGCGGGTCGACCTCAGTCGAACCCGGCAGCAGGTCGGTCGGACCATGACCGCGATGGCGCTGGCCATCGCAGGAGGAGAGCGCTGATGGCTACGGTGCTCGTGTACACGTCCCCCGGCAGGGGGCACCTCTTTCCCATCATGGACACGGCGCTCGCGCTCTCTAGGCGCGGCCACGATGTCCGCGTGCGCACGCTCGCCGCCGAGGTCGACCTCGTCGCCGGGGCGGGCCTCTCGGCCGGGGCCATGTCGTCGGCGGTCGAGGCGCGCGCGGTCGACGACTGGAAGGTTCGCTCCCCGCTCGAGAGCGCGAGGCGCTCGGTGCGCACCTTCGTCGATCGCGCGGCGGCCGAGGTGGAGGACATGCGTCGAGCGATCGCCGACGAGGGCCCGCGGCTGCTGCTCGTCGACACCAACGCGTGGGGCGCGCAGGCGGTGGCCGAGGCGTCGGGGCTCCCGTGGGCGACGTGGCATCCCTTTCCGATGCCCTTTCCCTCGCGCGATGCGCCGCCCTTCGGCCCCGGCCTCGCGCCTGCCCGGGGAGCGCTGGGGCGCCTCCGCGATCGACTGCTCCGGCCGCTGGTGCAGGCTCCGTGGGAGAAGTTTCTTCCGGAGCTCAACCGGGTGCGAGCCGGCGCCGGCGCCCGGCCCTTCGAGAGCATCCTCGAGATGTACCTCGCGCCGCCGCTCGTGCTTCACATGACGGCGGAGCCCTTCGAGTACCCGCGCAGCGACTGGCCCGCGAACATCAAGCTGGTCGGGCCGGGGCTCTGGTCGCCGCCGCCCTCGTCGTCGGCGCCAGGGTGGATGTCGACCGCGAAGCCGATCGTGCTCGTGACGTGCTCGACGGAGTTCCAGGATGACGGCGCGCTGATCGACGCCGCCATCGGGGCCTTCGGCGACGACTCCTCGGTGCAGCTCGTGTGCACCACGGCGGGCGTCGATCCGGCGACGGTGCGCGCGCCCGCGGGGGTCGTGGTCGAGCGCTTCGTCTCCCACGCCCAGGTGATGCCTCGCGCGAGCGCCGTGGTGTGCCACGGCGGCATGGGGATCACCCAGCGAGCCCTCGCGTCGGGCGTACCTCCCTGCGTGGTGCCCTGGGGCCGCGACCAGCTCGAGGTCGCCCGACGCGTCATCGAGTGCCGCGCGGGCGCCATGCTCGACCGGGGGAAGCTCGGCGCGCCACGACTGCGCGCGGCGGTGGAGCGGGCCCGCGGCTGCGCCGAGGGCGCGTCGAGGGTGCGCGACGCCTTCGCGAAGGCGGGCGGTGCGGAGTGGGCCGCGGCGTTGCTCGAGGCGCTGCTGTAGCCTCAGGGGGCGTCGGGCCCTGGCGGCGTCGCGGAGCGGCCCGTCCACGCCGAGCGCGCGATCACCACCGCCCGCCCTCGACGCGCCACCACCGCGCATCCCTCTCGTCGCATCCCCTCATCGATGCACTGGCCGCGCCGCTCGTCGCAGACCAGGTAGCGCCCCGGCGGGCACCACCCCCGGCCGCGCGCCGCCACCAGCGCCGCGGTTCTTGCTCGCTGCTCCTTGGGGTCGCCCCACACTGCGACGCGCCGCCCGATCGTCGCGAGCCCGGGGTGCGAGGCGTTCACCATCACCAGCTCTCGCAGGTCGGCCCTGCCGCCCGCCCAGCGCGCGGCCCTCGCCGGGTCGCCCTGGCAGTACCCGCTCAGGTAAAGCACCGCCACCACCACCGCCGACTGCGCCGCCGTCAGCGCCAGCGCTAGGCGCCGCTCGGCGGTCGTCCACGAGGAGCGAGCGCCCACCAGCGCCGCGGTCACCAGCGGCACCGCCACCAGCGCGAAGCGGAACTCCTTGTGCGCGATGGCGCTCATCCCCGCGAGGTAGACGAGGGCCATCGCTCCCGCGAGGCCGAGGCGGCGGCGGTCGAGGCCGCGCAGGGCGATCCATGCGCCCGCGGGGACGAACATCGGGAGGCAGGCCAGGTAGAACCACGCGGGCCTCGCGCCGAAGTCGATGCGAGCGCGGTCGTCCACCAGGTTGAACTGGAGGTAGGCGCGCACCGAGTGGAAGGCGCTGCCCCAGGCGAGGCGATCGGCGAGCCCCAGCGCCAGCAGCGGGAGCGAGACCCCGACGAGGGCGCGGGCGATCGCGGCGCGGTCGCGGCGCAGGAGCAGCGCGAGCGCGGGCGCGACGAGCAGCAGCCCCGACGGGTAGCGCAGCACGAAGGCCACGCCGAGCCACCCGCCGACGCGGAGGGGCGACACCCCGTAGGCGCCGAGGGCCAGCATCGCGGCCATCGCCGAGAGCGACTCGCCCATCGGGCGGAAGGCGAGGTTGGCGAAGGGCGCGGAGCACGCGAGGAGGGCGACCGCGAGCTCCGCGGAGGCGGCGGAGGAATACCGGAGGAGGTAAGCGTGGAGGGCGCGGAGCGACCAGAGCGAGGCGAGGCCGGTGGCGAGGTGGAGCGCGCCGAGGGTGAGCGCCGGGCCGCGGAGGTGGAGGGACTTGCAGAGGGCGAACACCGCGGCGACGAGGCCCGGGCCGAGCACGTTGCGCATGCCCGAGTACCACTCGTGGGAGATGGTCCCGTAGCCGTGGACCCAGCGGGAGGCGGGCTCGATCCACTGGTGGACCTCGTCGGGGTGCAGCCGACCGGCGATGAGGGTGGCGCAGAGGAGCTGAAGTACCGCGGAGGCCAGCAGCCAGCGGGCGAGGCCGGGGCTCACCGCAGCGCGAGGCGGAACGCGACGCGCTGACAGCCGTTGGGGTCGATGCGCACGCTGGCGAAATAGACCCCCGGGGCGGGCGCGGCGAAGGGCTGCTCGCGCGGGTCCCAGTTGGGCGAGCGCGCGAAGACCGGGATGAGGAGCTGGCCCAGCACCTGACCCTGCGGCGCGTGGACGCTGAGCGTCGCGGTCGCGCCGAGGCTGTTCTCCTGCGCCTGCCCGAGGATGTGCATCGTCACCGGGCGCGCGTCGGGCATCGACACCCGGTACCAGGCGACCTGTCCGCACCCGAGCACGCCGTGGAGTTCTTCACCGGGGACCAGCGGCTGCGCGGTCTCCATCGAACCGTTGGGCAGCGGGGCCTCCTCGTTGGTCGAGGCCTCGAGGGTTGCCTGCTGGACGGCGCCGCTCGAAGCGCACCCGAGCAGCAGCCCGCAGCCGAGCGCCCACACCCCACAGACCCGAGCTGCGTAAATTCTTTCCACCTGTACCTCCACCGTGGCGCCCTTTCTCCCACGGTGTCATGGGTGCGGGGAAGGACCTCCGTCGAGCTTGTGGCGGGCGCACCCGCGGTGCGAATGTCCGTCCATGCGACGTCCGACGGAGCAGGAGCTGAAGCTCCTCAGCCATACTGAACGTGTTTGTTTCGAGATCGCCGACGCGGTCAACCGCCGCCCCCTCCTCAAGCGCGCGGCCCACTTGTTCCAGGACACCATCGGGCAGACCTGGGTCCACTACGCCACCCGGCACCTGGTGCACGCCCAGGGCCTCGAGCGCCTCCAATCGCTGCACCCCGACCGCGGCGTCTTCCTGGTCTGCAACCACCGAAGCTTCTTCGACTTCTACTGCATCTCGTCCGTGATGCTCCGCGCGTGCTCCTGGGTCCGCGGCATCTACTTCCCGGTGCGGTCGAACTTCTTCTACGAGGGCCCCGCCGGGGTCGCCGTCAACATGGTGATGGCCGCCTTCGCGATGTACCCGCCGGTGATGCGCGCGCCCTCCAAGCGCGGCTTCAACACGTACACCCTCGACGCCGTCAACGAGCTCCTCCAGGAGCCCGCCAACGTCATCGGCTACCACCCCGAAGGCCGCCGCGGAACCGGCCCGGACCCCTACGAGCTGCTCCCCGCCAGCATCGGCACCGGCAACATCGTGTACCGCGCCCGCCCCGTGGTGATCCCTGTGTTCACCCTCGGGCTCGTCAACAACCTCCCGAGGCAGGTCATCGGCAACTTCACCGGCGACGGCGACGCCGTCACCATGGTCTTCGGCGAGCCCCTCGACCTGCAGCGCTTCTACGACATGCCCGCGGAGAACGAGACCTACAAGGCCATCGCCGAATACATCCGCGAAGCCATCATCGCGCTCTCCGTCGAGGAGCGGGCCCTGCGCAAGGCGAAGGGCCTGCCCACGCTCGACCCCAACGCCTCAGCGAGCGGCTGAGCCGCGGCGACGGCGCCTCGCCACCCCCGCGAGGCCGAGCGCTGCGACGATCCACCACCCCCGAGGCGCACCGCCCACCCGCCCGGCCGTACAGGCACAGCCGCCGTCTGCGTCGTCGCGGCGCGTGCCGGGCGTCACCACCCGCTCCAGCATGGTGAAGGTGCCGGTCGCGGTCACGGTGTGGTCTCGCACGTCCGTGGCCGACGCGCGGATCGTGTACACGCCCGGCGGGAGGTACTGCGTCCCGTTCGCGGCGATGCCGTCGAAGGCGACGCGGGTGGTGCGCGAGGGCAGCGGCGAGCGGAGCGTCTCGTCGACCAGCACCCGGACCACGGCGCCGCTCGGGTCGAGCAGCTCGGCGCGGGTGCTCGCGAGCCCGGTGCGGTCTTCGAAGGTCACCTCCAGGTTGGTCGTCTGCGAGGGCGGCGTGAAGGTCGCCGGGTTGGCGCCGATGCGGATCGTCGGCGGGCTCACGTCCACCACCGTGAAGCCGTCGGAGAGGGCCTCGGCGCTCGATCCGTCGGCCCCGACGGCGACGACCCCGACGCGGTACCGGCCGCCGAGGCGCAGCGGCAGCTCCCCCACCCGGGCACGGTCGCCGGTCACCTCGGTGTACTCCGGAAACTGCAGCGCCGTGCCCGCGAGGGTGGTCACCCGCACCTGGAAGCGCATCGCCCCGGGGGTCGCGGCCCAGCGCGCGGTGACCGTGTCGAAGGTCTCGACCTCGTCCAGGTCGGCGTCGCTGGCCGCGTCCGCAGGGTCGGTGTCGCGCACCGCCTCCGGGGTCGGGAGCGTGCGGGCGCCCATCGCGTAGAGGTACCCGTCGCCGACGCTCACGAGCACGTCGTCGGTGCCGTCACCGTCCGTGTCGCCCACCACGGGCTCGCCGACGGGGTAGCGGAAATCGTGCGCCCAGCGGAGCGCGAGGGAGCAGCCGTCGAGCGCGTAGAGCCAGCCGTCGGTGCTGCCCACGAGCAGCGTCGGGTGACCCGCGCCGTCGCCGTCGGCCACCGCGGTGGCGTTGCTGAGCGTCCCCACGCGAGCGGTCGAGGGGACCATCTCGCGCGACGGGTACGCGAGGCCCCCGGCGAGCACCGTGCGGGCGAGCGTCGCCGAGGCGGGGGGGACGCCGGTGGCCGGGAGATCCTGCGGACGGATCACCCGGAGCTCGGCGGTGCCTGAGGGGCTCAAGGCGAGCGCGGGCTGCTCGGCGCAGCGCAGCACGGCCCCGGCGTTGGAGGAGACCGTCACGTCGGACATCTGGCCGCGGAGCTGGAAATCCCTGTCCAGCAGCCCGTCGTGAAGGCTCGCCTGGAGGTAGACCTCGGGCACCGAGCCGCTCCACGACGACACGATGGGCGAGCCGTAGGGCACCGTGTAGGCGTCCGCCGAGGGGGTGCCGTCGCGGCCGTCGATGCGGTTGAGCGCGTTGAGGGTCGTGACCACGTCCTCGGTGCCGTCGCCCGAAAGGTCGGCCACCGCGAAGCCGCCGATGCCCGAGTGGGGGGTGCGGGAGAAGGTGTTCCAGCGGAGCGAGCCGTCGCGGCCGCGGAAGGACGAGGGGCGCACCACGAAGCCCGGGTCGACGCGCATGAACACCAGGTCGACGCCCGGCTCACCCGCGCGGCGCAAGGGGAGCAGGTCGCCCGCGGTCGACGATCCGATGGGGCCCGCGGCGTCGTCGACGGACCATCGCAGCGCGTCGCCCCGCGCCGGGTCGACGGAGAGCAGCGCGCGCCCGTCGAGCGCGGCGAGGTCGTTGACGCCATCGCCGTCGAGGTCGGCGATCACCGGCCACCCGGCGCGGGCGCGCTGCCAGCGCAGCACCGGGGGGGAGGCCAGCGAGGCCCGGCGGGCGTCGAGCCGCAGCAGCGCCCGGCGGCTGTCGCGCACCAGCACCGAGCGCTCGGGCCCGGCGGCCCCCGGGAGCGAGCCGATGACCGGGGTCGCGCCGAGGATCGCCGGGCCGGAGTAGTACCCCCCGACGCGCATACCGGGGATGGTAAACTCGGTGCCGACGAGGCGGTTGGTGGGGCGCAGCGCCTCGTCGAGCGCGAGGAGGTACCCGTCGCTGGTCACCACCAGCGGCTGGGTGATCTCCCTGGAGAGGTTGGCCCCGGTCTGGAAGGTCAGCATCGTCGCGGCCATCGGGGCCTCGAGGGTGCCGAGCACCGCGGGCGTCGCGCCGGCGAGGTCGTAGGCCACCAGGGTCGTGACGGTGCGCGCCTCGGCGGGCAGCGCGGGGTCGAAGGCGGTGGTGAGCAGCTCGAGCGCGGGGTCGGCGTCGAGCTGCATCGCGAGCGGTCGGTAGGCGAGGCCGAGGCGGGCCGAGAGCGAGGGGTCGAGCACGAGCGCGGGGCGCCGAGAGGGCAGCGTCCAGCGCACCGAGAGCGCGCCGTCGGAGAGGGTGAGCGCCGCGGAGGCGCGGTCGTCCTGCACGCCGAGGAGCACCGGGCGACCGAGCCCCGAGGCGGTCGCGGGGAGCACCCCGATGAGCTCGAAGCCCTCCCGGCTGGCGCGCACGGCGCCGGTCGCGGCGTCGCGGATGGTGAGGTCCCAGCGGCGGGCGGCGCCGTCGTAGAAGCTCGCGACGAGCTCCGGGCGGCCGTCGCCGTCGAGGTCTCCGACGCTGTCGGGGGTGAACGCGAGCCCGCCGCCCTCGGGCTGCGCCTGCACCGTCTCCCAGAGCAGCGTCGCCGTCGACTGCGTGGGCCGCGGCGGGTCGTACACTGCCACGCGGCGCGCGCCGAAGCCGGGGGTGCCCGAGCGGATGGTGTTGGTCACCACCACGAGCTCGGCCGCCGGGTCGTCGTCGACGTTGATCGCCAGCGGGATCGACCGCTGGGTGAAGCTCCCGGAGCTCGGCGCGGGCACCTCCCAGCGCAGCACCCCGGAGCGCCCGTCGAGCACCCGCATGGTGGTGTCTCCCTGGGCGATCACCACCTCGGGCATCCCGTCGCCGTCGACGTCGGCGAGGAGGTCGTTCTGGGTGCCGCAGCGCTGGGGAGACGAGGGCACCTGCCAGAGCGTGCGCGGGGCCGCGTAGCCGTCGCGGAAGGAGTACACCGACGAGCCGACGGTGCTCTGGACGCACTGCCCGACGTAGAGCTCGGCCAGCCCGTCGCCGTCGAGGTCGCCCAGCCGCGCGCTCGCCCCGAGGCCACGCTGCGCCCTCGGAACCTCCCAGAGCACCCTCCCCGTCGAGCCGTTGAGCACCAGCACGGCGCCCCGCTCTCCCACGACCACCACCTCGGTGCGCCCGTCGCGGTCGAGGTCCTCGAGGGCCGCGAGGGAGCTCGCGTCGATCAGGTCGCTCTCCCACACCAGCGAGTCGTCGGCGTGCTTGCAGATCACCTTGCCGCTCGCGACGAAGACCACGTCCGTGACCCGGTCGCCGTCGACGTCGGCGACGCGCCACTGGTCGTCTCGCAGCTGCCCCCCGAGGTAGTGCCGCCAGCGCACCGCAGGGGCCGGGAGCCGCAGCGGTCCGGTGGCCGCGCCGGTGCGCTGCGGGTCGTGACGGGCGCAGGGCCAGTCGTGCGCCCCCGCGACCATGGGCGCGAGAAGCAGTGCAGGGATGATCCAACGCGGGGAGGCGGATGGGGCGCTCATGGTGCCCCGCTACGGTGCACCAACCCCGGGCTCGGATTCACGCCGCGAGGGCGCGAATCAACACGACGGTGATGTTGTCGAGGCCGCCGTTCTTGTTGGCCTCGCCGACGAGGGCGGAGCAGGCGTCGGTGAGCGAGGGGTGCTCGTGGACGATCTGCCCGATGCGCTGGTCGGTGAGCATGCCGGTGAGCCCGTCACAGCAGAGCAGCAGCACGTCTCCGGCGTGGAGCTCGTGGCGGTGCATCTCCACGGCCACGTCGGGCTTCATCCCCAGCGCCCGGGTGATGACGTTCTTGTAGGGAAACTTCTTGAGCTGCTCGTCGGTGAGGTCGGGCCGCGTGCGGCGGTACTCCTCCAGCAGCGAGTGGTCGGTGGTGAGCGGCTCGATGGAGCCCGCCGAGCGCACCAGGTATCCGCGGGAGTCTCCGACGTGCGCGACCCAGGCCGCGCCGTGGCGCACCAGGGCCCCGACGAAGGTGGTGCCCATGCCCCGGCGCTCGGCGCTCTCTCGGGAGGACTCATAGATGCGGAGGTTGGCGTACTGCACCGCGATGCCGAGGGTGTCGGCGTCGTAGCGCTCGCCGCGGGCCTGCTTGAAGGGCCAGGAGATGGTCGGCTCGTCGTGCGCGTCGACGAAGAACTGGCTCACCACGTCGACGGCCATGGCGCTCGCGACCTCGCCGGCGTTGTGCCCGCCCATCCCGTCGGCCACGAGGTACAGGCCCTCGTCGGGGGCGACCTTGAAGGAGTCCTCGTTGTGGCTGCGCTTGCGCCCGACGTCGGTGAGGGCTGCGTACTCGAGCTGAAGGCGCTCCGGCATCAGGAGGGGGATTGTTCCCAGCGGGGGCCGCGGAGGTCAACGACGTTCGGGGTGCGGCGACGCTTCGATCAGCAGCCCGCTGTCGGTCCATCGCCAGCGGGCCACGTGCAGCCCGGCGCCGGCCCTGCCCTCCGGGATCACGAAGGAGAAGGTCAGCACCCGCCCTCCGCCGGGGTGCGCGCCCAGCGAAGGTGTCGGCCCATGCAGCTCCCCGGCGACGTCGACGGCACACCCGGGGTACACCAGCGCCCCGACCGTGCGCGCCAGGCGCGTCGCGTCGGGCACCTCCGCCCGCTCGGCCCACAGCGCGAGCGCCCGCTCCGCACCGTCGCGCCCGACCGACGCCCGCTCCGCCTCGACCAGCGCCGCGGAGGGAATACCTCCCAGGGTAAAGCCCACGGCGATCGTCCCCGCGGGCGTCGGCACGCCCAGCGGATGCACCGGCCCGACCCCGGCGTCGACCGCCCGGCCCAGGCTCCTCGCGGCGGCCTCGAGCGACGGCTCCGCGGCCCGCGTCACCGTCGCCGGGGAGCGCACGCCGCGCGGCTCGGAGGGAGCCCGGTCGCAGGCCCCCGAGGCCGCGAGGAGCGCCAGCGGGAGGGCCACGGTGTGAGGCAGTGTCAGGGCGCCCAAGGCCCGAACGCTAGCACTCCTCGACGGATGCCTTGACACCGTACAGCCCGGGGTGAAACGCTTGAGTAAGCGTGGTGTTGCGGGTCGTTGCAGCCGGTCGGTCCGATGTTGGCCTGTTGCGGGAGCACAACGAAGACAGCTTTGCGCTGCTCCCTGCGCACGAGCTCTTCATCGTGGCCGACGGGATGGGCGGCCACCGCGCGGGCGAGGTCGCCTCGCAGCTCGCCACCAGCACGGTGACGGCCTTCTTCGACAGCACCATGCGGGAGGACGCCACCTGGCCCTTCCACTACGACCCCGCGCTCTCCGTCGAGGAGAACCGCCTCGTCACCAGCATCAAGGTCGCCAACCGGTCGATCTACGAGGAGGGCGCCCGGGCGGCCGACCACCGCGGCATGGGCACCACCTTCGTCGGGCTGCTGGTGGCTCGCCAGACGAACCGGGTGTTCGTCGGCCACGTGGGCGACAGCCGGTGCTACCGGGTTCGCGACGGCGAGATCACCCTGCTCACGCAGGATCACTCGCTGATCAACGAGTACATCCGCACGATGCCCGACCTGCCGGCGGCGCAGCGCGACGAGCTCCCCCGCAACGTCATCACCCGCGCCCTCGGGATGAACGACGTCGTGCTGGTCGACCTGCTCGCCGACGCGGCGCGCGAGGACGATATCTACGTGCTCTGCTCCGACGGGCTCTCGGGGATGATCTCCGACGACGAGATCCTGGACGTGGTCACGCGGCACGAAGACCCGGAGGTGGCGTGCCGCGCGCTCATCGCCATGGCCAACGACCACGGAGGCGAGGACAACATCACCGCGGTGGTCATCCGCCTCGTGGACGCCGAGAAGGATTTCGTTCCGAGGCGCGCGGCCGGCTCGATGGAGGAGACCCGGCAGGTGGCCCTGCCGGACTTCAACGACCTCACGACGGAGCAGGCGCGCAACGACCTCCTGGTCGACATCCGCGACGACTTCGACGTGTGCGCGACGGACCCCGCGATCCGCGTCGCGGAGCTGAAGTCGTCGCGCTCCAAGAAGTAGCGTCTGGGGGCTCAGCGCCCCGCTGGGGGGGCGTCGCCGGAGAAGGGGCCGTCGGTGGTGGTCTCCGCCGCCGGGGGCTGACGCCGGACGCGGTCGCGGAAGAGCGACCAGGGCCCGCCGCCGGAGTCGCGGTCGCCCATCCCCCACTCGCCGTTGGCGCGGCCGTTGCCCGCGCTGTCGATCCAGAAGAGCATGTACCCCTTGCCGCTGAGGGGCGCGATGCGACCGCAGGCGCGCTGGCTCTCGGTCCAGCTGAAGCGCAGGAGGTTGCCCTCGACGTGGCCCTCGATGCGGCCCGTCGCCCGGCACGAGGCCCGGTTGTACGAGTACTGGCCGACCACCAGGTCGCCCGTCTGCTCGAGGAAGACGTCGCCGATCTGCGTGGAGGCGAAGCTGCCGCTGAAGCTCTCGTTGGCGGGCATCGGGCCGGGGCGGATGTCCACCGCCACCATGGTGGGCCCGTCGTTGCCTGCGTACCGGTAGCTGGTGTTGGCCTGCGTCCCCCCGCAGGCCCCGAGCAACATCATCGTGGTGAGGGTCAGCGCGCGTGCGGTCATCGATCGGTGCTCCATCGGTTGTGCGCCGATGATGCCCTCCCGAGCGTCGCCACAAAAGCCCTCTTCGGGGGTAACGTCCGCGTTCCTCCCGTGTCGGACGCACCGCCCCCCGCCGGCCCATCGGCCCTCGCCCACGACTACGCCCCGCTGCTCGCCTTCGCGATCCCGGCGCTGGTCGGCGCCCTCGCGGGCGGCGACTCCATGGGCTTCTACGACGCCCCCGAGCTCGCCTCCTGCGCGGCGGGGCTCGGCGCCACGCACCCGCCCGGGCACCCGCTCTTCGTCGCCGTCGCCTCCGTCGCCACGCTCGTCCCCATCGGCACCGTCGCGCTGCGGGTGACCCTCCTCGGCGCGCTCTGCCTCGGCCTCATGGGCAGGCTCGCCTACGGCCTCACGCTCCCGCTGGCGACGACCGTCCTCGATGGACCGTCCCCGGTCGCCGCGCGCCGCTGGCTCCCGTGGCTCGCGCTCGGCCACGCGCTCGGCGCCACGCTGGGCATCGCGGTGGTACGGCAGACCAGCCGCGCGGAGGTCTATGCGCTCGCGGGCCTGCTGGCCGCGATGACGGCGTTCATCAGCGCCGCGCCCAACGGCTGGTCGAAGGCCACCCGCGCCAGGCTCGGGGTGCTCACCCTCGCCCTCGGCGGCGCCAACCACCATTTCATCGCCCTCACCGCCGCGCCCGTCGCGCTGCTTTCGCTGGTCGATCGGGTCCGCGAGGGCGGAGGTCGCGCGCTGCCTCGCATCGTGCTGCCCTGGGCCGCGCTCGGCGCGCTCGGCCTCCTGCCGTACTCGCTGCTCGGGCTGCGCGCGAGGGCGGCGGCGAGCATCGTGCGGGTGCGCACCGCCGGCGACCTCTTCTGGACCGTCTCCGCTCGCGCCTTCCAGAAGAACACCGGCGGCGGCGTCCCGGGCTCCTTCCGCGAGCACCTCCTCGACGTGCTCGACTGGCTCGGCCGCTCGCTCACCCCGCTCGGGCTCATCGCCGCGGCGGCGGGGATCGTCATCGCCTCTCGACGCGACGTGCCCTGGGCGCGTCGGCTCGGCCTCGTGGCGCTGGTCGGGGTGCTCGCCCGCGCGGGCCTCGGCTTCGTCGCCGACAACCCCGACGCGGCTGGATATCTGGTGCCCGCGGTCTTTTGCCTCGGCGTCCTCGGCGCGGCCTTCACCGCGCAGGCGTGGCGCAGCATCGAGGACGCCCCGCCTCCGCCGCAGGGCCCGTCGCCCAACGGACGACGGCTGCTGCGCGCGGCGCTGGTGGTCGCCCCGGCGATGATGTTCCTCCCGGCTGGAGGGTTCAGCCTGAGGGAGACCCTCGGCGACCGGGGAGACGCCACCGAGGTGATGACCGCGGCGGATCTCGGCGCCGTGCCCGCGCGCGCGGTGATCCTCGCGTACGCGCCGGAGACGGCCTTCCGGCTGAGGTATGCGCAGCTCGTCGACGGGGAGCGGCCCGACGTGACGGTGATCCCCGCGCCCTTCGTCCCGTGGCCCGGGATGACCAACACCCTGCTCGCCCGCGACGCGGCGCTGCTGCCGGTGGTGCGCGACTTCCTCTCCCGCGGCTCGCCTCGCATGGTCGGGCTCCTCGACCTCGCCACGCGCCGCCCCGTGCGCGTCGAGCTCGACCCGCACAACCTCCTCGACACCGTCCCCTACGTCCTCCCCCGCGGAACCTTCGCGGAGGTCCGCACGGAGCCCACCACCCTCACCGCGGTGCGCGCCACGGCGCCCGCGCACCTCGCCCGCATCGAGCGGCTGCGCGAGGCCCTCGCGAGCACCCCCGGCGCCGACCGCGAGCCGCGCATCGCGGAGTACATCCTCTGGCGCGCCTACCACGACGCCCTCTTCTTCGCCGCCCGCGGCGCCCGCAGCGAGGCCCGCTCGGCGGTGGCCACCGCGCGTCGCATCGCCCCCAACGCGAGGGAGCTCGTCGGGCTCGCGGCGGTGCTCGACGCGCAGGGCGAGGGCCCCGTCGACGTGGCCCCCTTCGTGGTGCGGGCGCCCGGTCGCGAGTGACCCCCCGGATCGGCGCTTCCACCGGCGGCGCCCCGAGACGATACTCCGCCCGGTATGACCTCCCTCCGCGCACGCCTCGATGAGTCCGTCGCCGCGCTCCGCGCCCGCGACCCCCGTGTCCCCTCCGTCGCGCTGGTGCTGGGCTCCGGGCTCGGCGCCTTCGCGGACACCCTCGTCGACGCCACGGTGATCCCCTTCTCGGAGGTTCCGCACCTCGCCAAGGTCACGGTGCCCGGGCACGCGGGCAAGCTGGTCATCGGCCGGCTGCGGGAGGGCCCCTCGCCCGTCGTCGCCGCCCTCGCCGGTCGCATCCACCTCTACGAGGGCCACAGCCCCGACGAGGTGGTCTTCAACGTCCGCGCGCTCCTCACCCTCGGCGCGCGCACCCTCGTCGTCACCAACGCCGCGGGGGGCATCTCCCCGACGCTCCGCCCGGGCGACCTCACGCTGCTCACCGACCACCTCAACCTCACCGGCCGCACCCCCCTCTCGGGCCCCAACGAAGACTCGCTGGGCCCGCGCTTCCCCGACATGACCGACGCGTACGACCCCGGCCTGCGCCGGCTCGCGCACTCCGCCGCGGAGTCCGTCGGACAGACCCTTCGCGAGGGCATCTACGCGGGCCTGCTGGGCCCCAGCTACGAGACCCCGGCGGAGATCAGGATGCTCCGCGCCATGGGCGCCGACCTCGTGGGGATGAGCACCGTGACCGAGGTGATCGCCGCCCGGCACATGGGCGCGAAGGTGCTGGGCATGTCGTGCGTGACCAACCTGGCGGCGGGGGTCTCGCCGCACGCGCTCTCTCACGCCGAGGTCGAGGAGACCGCCCGCCTCGCCCGCGACCGCTTCATCGCGCTGCTGGAGGCGATCCTCCGGGGGCTCGCGTGAGGGCCGACGACCCGCGGTGGTCGAGCCTCGCGAAGACCGCCGAGCGGATGCGCGCCCGCGCCCACGCCCCGTACTCGAAGTACCGGGTGGGCGCCGCGCTGCTCACCACGCAGGGCCTCTCGCGAGGCTGCAACGTCGAGAACGCGTCGTACCCGCTCTGCATCTGCGCGGAGGCCAACGCCGTGGCCCACGCCATCGCGCGGGGCTGGCGGGAGTTCACCGCCCTCGCGGTCGCCACCGAGGGGCCGATGCCGGGGGCGCCGTGCGGGGCGTGCCGGCAGATCCTGTCGGAGTTCGCGCTCGACCTCCCGGTGGCGCTGGTGGTCGGAGGCACGGTGCGGCAGGTGGTGACGGTGCGGGAGCTCCTGCCGCTCAGCTTCAACGGGGACTATCTGCAGTCGGATGGCGCAGCGCGAACTCCGCGTGCAGCGAAGGCGCCTCGCCGCTGACGATCTGCGCGGGGCGGTAGCCGGTGTCGATGCGGTCGACGCGCAGCGCGTGGTCGACGACGGTGAAGGCGACGCGCCAGTCCTTGAGGGAGAGGGTGCCGCGGGGGCCGTCGCGGCGGATGCGGCGGTAGGCGTGGGCCTGCGGACCCAGGGCGAGCGCGGCGGTGATGGGCTCTCTCAGGGCGACGCCGCGGTCCGAGAGCCAGTCGAGCTGCCCATCGGACAAGGGCGTCCACTGGACCTCCCAGGCGGGCTCCGGGTCGGCGGCGATCCAGCCGGTGCCGGCCTCGGGGATGGCGTCGGCGAAGGGGACGTAGGGCTTGATGTCGAGCACCGGGCTCTGGTCGATCATGTCGACGCCGAGCACCTCCACGCGCAGTCCCTCGACGCGGACGATGCGTAGCACCGAGAGCCCGATGGGGTTGGGGCGGTGGGGCGAGCGGGTGGAGAAGACCCCGCGGCGCCCCTGACGGCTGCGCGGCGGGAGCACCGTCGGCCGCCAGTGCTTGTTGAGGTGGAAGCAGTAGACCAGCCAGAGGTGGGTCCACTGGTCGAGGTCGCGGAGGGCGTCCTCGTAGCGGTGGCCCGGGATGAGCTCGATGGTGCCGGGCGCCTCGCCCGCGGCGTACGGCTGCCGCGGCGCCTCGCGCCGCTCGGAGAAGGGCGTGCGCACGACCCCGATGGGCGAGAACACGGCGTCGGGGAGCGTCATTGCGGGGTGAAGCGGTAGCCCGTGCTGGGCGCGACGGCGCCGTTGCGGTTGAGACCGACGAGGACCCCGGAGGCCTGGTCGAGGGACTCGAAGCCGACGGTCGCGCTGCCGCCGCGAGAGAAGGCGTTGTTGCGGTTCTCGCCGCAGTAGGCGAACTCGATCACGTTGCTGGTCTCGAACAGCTTCGCCTCGAAGCTGATGCTGGTGCCGCTATCCCAGTAGAACGAGACGCCCTCCCAGTAGACGTGGGCCACGCGGCCGGGCGCCGAGCCGTCCACCCACTGATGGACCTCGCTGCTGCCACCGGACGTCGCGACGAGGTCATCCCAGAACGGCGCCACGGCGCCGGCGGGCGGTCCGTTGAAGGTGATGCTGTGGTTGCGCCACGAGGTGCCCGCCGACCACGGCGAGCCCGTGTCCGAGAGGAAGGTGAAGAAGCCGTTGGTGTAGACCGCGAGGCGCGTGAGGGACGCCCCGAAATAGCGGAACGTGAAGGGCAGCGTGCGCACCGACGAGACCACGTCGTCGCCGTCGTTGATCACCACGGCCCCGCCCGGGATGGTGCTGCAAGATCGGGTGCCCACCGCCTCGACGCGGTAGCTCGGCGAGTTCTCGCGCGCGTCGACGTCGAGGCTGACCTCGAAGGTTCCGGCGTTGGTGGTGGTGCCGCTGCGGTAGCCGTCGACGACCAGGTAGTAGTTGCCCGCCGGGAGGTCGACCACGCCGCCGCGGGTGAGCATCGGGGCGCCGCCGTTGTCGACGCACGCGACCTCGTTGGTGAAGCGGTGGTCGCCCGACTCCTGCTCGGAGCAGCTCTGCGTGAGGTAGACGACCGGAACGAAGGACGACGACCCGCTGGGGCGCGCCGACCAGGTGAGCCGGCTCGCGGCGGTGAGCGTCACGAGGAAGCCGACGTCGGGCGACGCGTCCGTGTCCCCGTTGCAGCTCGCGCGATGGTCGTTGCCACCGCCCGACGTGTTGCCCGTCAGCAGGTACCGGCCGACACCGTTGATGGGCCCGGTGCCCGTCGTGGTGCAGCGGTTCGTCGGGCTCATCACCTGCGTCGGCCCCGTGTCGGGCGGCCCGACATCCACGATCACAGGGACATCCACCCCGGTGTCTCGCGGACCGGTGTCCATCGGGCCCGTGTCGAGGGGGCCCGTGTCGACGGGGCCTGTGTCGAGGGGGCCCGTGTCGAGGGGACCAGAGTCCATCGGTCCAGTGTCCGACGGCCCGGTGTCCATCGGTCCGGTGTCGCGTGGTCCCGTGTCGACGGGGCCGGTGTCCATCGGGCCTGTGTCGACGGGGCCGGTGTCCCTCGGACCCGTGTCGACGGGGCCGGTGTCCTCTCCGACGTCCATGGCGACGTCGTTGGCCACGCCCGCATCGAGGATGTCTTCCCCGCCTCCCGTGTCGCGCCCGCCGACGTCCTGATCGACCACGGCGTCCTTGCCGACATCGACCATCGGCACATCGACCGGATGCACGTCCTCCGTCCGGAAGCCGCCGTCCGGAGCCAGGACGATCGACGGGTTTTCGAGCGCGCAACCCGCGAGCACCAGGGTCAACACACCAGAGCGCGCGAGCTGTCGGGATCTCATCAGGGGTGCCTTCGACTCTATCGAATCACCCCGAGGACTTCACCCGTCGTCCTTCGCGGCCCTCGATTTCGCCTGCGATCCAGCGGATTGCATGACGCAGGCGCGCGAGGCCCACGGATCACACCGTGAGCTTCTTCCACCCACCGCGGCTGAACTTCACGCCCATCAGCACCGCGAGCGCGACGCCGTAGACCGCCGCGGAAAGCCACACCCCGATGAGCCCGAGGCCCATCACCCGGCCCAGCAGCCACGCCAGCGGGACCAGGCAGAAGAAGTGGAGCACCAGCTCGACCACCATCACGAAGCGCGTCTCGCCGGCGCCGAAGAGCGCCTGCGTCAGGATCATCGCCGTGGCGATCACCGGCCCCATCAGCGCCATGATCTTCATGGGCCCGGAGCCCACCTCGATGACCTGCGGCGCGTGCGAGAACACCCCGAGCACCTTGTCGGGGTAGACGAACATCAGCAGCCCGAGGGCGCCGAAGATCAGCACCCCCAGCTTCACGCTCGTCCAGGCGTAGCGCTCGGCCAGGTCGGGGTCGCCGCGACCCATGCTCTGGCCGACCAGCGTCGCCGTGGCGGTGCCGAAGGCGATGCACGACACGAAGGTCGCGCTCAGCACCTCGATGATGATGGTCGTCGCGGCGCCGTTGTAGCTCGCCGTCGCCCCGGCCTGGATGGCCACGTCGTCGATGGACGAGACCACCTTGGTGAAGAGCAGGAAGCCGGTCATCACCGCCGTCGTCGCCACGCCGCCCGGGATCGACAGCTTGAGGAGCTGCTTCATCAGCGTCCAGGACAGCACGCCGCGGCGATAGAACTGGTACCTCGCCCGGTCGTCCTTGCGCAGCGAGTAGGCCACCATCACCAGCAGGCCGATCCACGAGGAGACGCAGGCCGCGACGCCCGCGCCGGAGACGCCCATCGCCGGCGCGCCGTAGCGGCCGAAGATCAGGACCCAGCAGAGGAGCCCGTTGACCACGTTCATGGCGAGGGCGGCGACGAGGTGCAGGTGCGTCTGCCCGATGCCGTCGTAGAAGCTCTTGTAGGCCGCGGTGGCGGCCATCGAGGCGACGCCCACGAAGCGCCAGCTCGCGTACCCGACCCCGAGGCGCACCACGTTGGCGTTGTCGCTGAGCGTGGAGAACACCCACGGGAGGGCGAGCCAGCCGCCGATGGTGCCGAAGAACCCGCCGACCAGGGCGATGACCGCGGCGTTGGGGAGCACGGCGCCGGCGTCGAGGGGGTTGCCCTCGCCGTAGCGACGCGCCGTGGTGGCGAGCGTGCCTACGGAGATCGACGAGAGGAAGCCACCGACCGCCCACAGCAGCATCAGCGAGGGGGTGAGCGCGAACTGACCGTCCGAGGCCACCTGCCTCGGGAGCTGCCCGATGAAGTAGGTGTCGACGATGTTCACGCCGGTCTGCGTGAGCATCGCGAGGATGACCGGCGAGGCGAGCCGGAGGATTCGGGCGGCCTTCTCGCGATCGAGCCACGGACCGGTGGGGGTTGAGCTCATGGTGGGGAGCCCGTCTCGCTAGCGGAACGGCGAGACGTTGACAAGCCGCAGCGAACAAGACTAACCCCCGCAGCGTTCTCCGAAGGAGGTATCTGGTGGCTCACGGTCGATCAAAGCACAACGCCGCGTGGTCGGGCCTGACCTGGGTCGTCCGGCTCGCGGCGCTCGGCGCGCTGTCAGCGGGCTGCACCAGCCCCGACTACCCCAACTGCGAGAACGACCGGCACTGCCAGCGCGACGGGCACCGCGAGTTCTGCGTGCAGCGCCACTGCCAGCAGTGCCGCAGCGGCGCCGACTGCGGGGCCGAGCAGACCTGCCTCCGCGGCCGCTGCGTCGACGGCGTCAACGCCTGCGACGGCGACAACGACTGCCTCGCCGGGCAGGTGTGCACCGACCACCGCTGCGTGGTGCGCCCCGAGTGCGACGCCACCCGCGGCTGCGGCACCGGCCGCCACTGCGAGCTCGGCCACTGCACGGCCGACTCGACGGAGGACGCCGACCCGACGGACAACCGCGGCCCGCAGTGCCAGCTCGAGCCGCCGTACTTCGACTTCGACGACAACACCCTCACCTCCGCCGCGAGGGAGACCCTCGCCCGCGACGCCGAGTGCCTGCGCCGTGAGACCGGCAGCCGGTACACCCTCATCGGCCGCTGCGACAGCCGCGGCACCACCGAGTACAACCTCGCGCTCGGCGAGCGCCGCGCCCGCGTGGTGCGCCAGTACATGATGAACCTCGGGGTGCTCCCCGACCGCATCGCGGTCTCGTCCGAGGGCTCCGAGGGCGCCACCGGCTCCGACGAGGAGGGCATGCGCCGCGACCGTCGGGTGGACTTCCGACTGAGGCCCTGAAGAGATGCCGAAGGCTCCCCCGTCCCGATTCGTCCTGGCCCTCGTCCTCGCCGCGCTCGGCGGCGGCGGGTGCGTCACCAGCTCCCGCTTCGAGGCCTCCCGCGTCGCCACGGAGAACCGCATCCGCGCGCTGGAGACCAACGACCAGCAGCGCCGTCAGCAGCTCACCGAGGCGGTCGACCGCGCCACCGCGCAGGTCAACACGCTCAACGAGCAGCTCGAGCAGGCCCGCACCCAGACGCGCAACACCGCCGACCTCGGCGCGCGGATGGAGTCCTTCGAGGAGCGCATCCGCGGCCTCACCGGCACCCTCGAGGAGCTGCGCCACTCGCTCGACGAGGGCTCGCAGGCGCGCACCCAGGTCGCCACCCGCGTCGAGGCCGTCGAGCGGCGGCTGGGCATCGCGCCCATGGTCGACCCGTCGCAGGTTCCGGCGGAGAACCCCGCGCTGCTGGCGATGGCGCGGCAGGCCTTCGAGACCCGCGACTACCCCCGCGCCCGCTTCCTCGCCCAGGCCCTGGTCACCCGCGCGGCGACCGACCCGCTGGCCGACGACGCCGTGCTCCTCGTGGCCCGCGCGCAGCTCGCGGAGAACCGCGCCGCCACCGCGGTGCAGGAGCTCAACCGGCTGATGCAGAACTACCCCACCGGCGACGCCGTCCCGGAGGCCCTCGCCACGCTGGCCGAGGCCTTCACCAACCTGCGCATGTGCACCCAGGCGCAGCGCACGCTCCGGCTCCTCATCGAGCGCCACGGCCGCAGCCCCGCGGGCACCCAGGCCCCCGCCCGGCTCGAGGCCGTCCGACGGCTCCCGCGCGAGGCCTGTAGCGAATGAGCCCGGGCGCGCGCCCCGAACGTGGTGCGCCCGGTCCCTTGAGCGACACCACGCTGCGCCCCGGCGCGGACGGGGTGCGCCTCGGCGTTCGCATCGGCGAGGGGACCCTCTCCGAGGTCTACCGCGGCACCCAGAAATCCCTGGAGCGCCCGGTGGCCGTGAAGGTGCTCAAGGGCTCCGTGGCCCCGACCTCCCCGCTCGGCCGCCGCTTCGAGCGGGAGGGCGCCCTGCTCGCCTCGCTGGCGCACCAGAACATCCCCCAGATCATCGAGGTGGGCCGCACCGAAGACGGTCGGCCCTTCCTGGTGATGGAGCTCATCGAGGGCCCCACGCTCGCGGAGCTTCGCGCCCCCCGCGCGGTGCTCGCGGCCGACGTCGCGACCATCATCGCCCTCAAGGTCGCCCGGGCCCTGGAGTACGCCCACCTCCGGGGGATCGTGCATGGCGACCTCAAGCCGGGCAACGTGCTGGTCTCCCGGCGGGGCGAGGTGAAGCTCGCGGACTTCGGCCTCGCGCGGGACGTCAGCGAGACCTCCGACGACCGCCTCGGGGTGGTCGGGACGCCCGCGTACATGTCCCCCGAGCAGGTGCTCGGCGACCGGATGGACTTCCGCTCGGACATCTTCTCCTTCGGCATCGTGCTCTACGAGGCCCTCACCGGCCGGCGCCCCTTCGAGGAAGACCCGGGGCGCACGGTGATGCAGAAGATCCGCCTGGACCGCTACGTGTCCCCGCGGCGGCTGCGACCGGAGGTGCCGACGACGCTCGAGCGCATCCTCGCGCGCTGCCTGGAGAAGAACCCCAGGTACCGATACCCCAGCACCGGGAGCCTCTGCGACGACCTCAACGAGCACCTCGCGCGGCGAGGGGTGATCTCCCACGAGGCGCGGCTGGTGGGCTACCTGCGGGAGTGCGGGCTCATCGACGAGCGCGAGGTGCGCGACGCGCTGGGCCCGATGGCGGGCGCCTGGTCGAAGGCGCCGCCGAAGTACCACCCGATGCGCCAGGTGGTGGCGGGGCAGTTCGCCGCGCTCGGCCTCGCCCTGGGCGCCCTCGCGACGCTGGAGTTCTCCCGAGGACGCGAGCAGGACCCGACCACCTGGATCGGTCCCCGCCCCTTCGGCACCGCGGGGGTGGGCCAGCTCCGGGTGCTCGCCCGCCCGTGGGCCGAGGTGGTCGTCGACGGGACGGTGGTAGACACCACGCCCATGAGCCGCGCCATCCCGCTCGCCCCGGGGCAGCACTTCATCCGGCTGCGCAACCCGTCGTACGTCACCGAAGACCGCGCCGTGCAGGTGAGCCCCGGGCAGACCGTCTGGATCGACGTCGACCTGCGCCGCCGCCCCGGGGAGGCGCCCGGTGCGCGCTAGCCCCCTCGCCCTCGCCCTCGCGCTCTGCCTCTCCGCGCGCTCGGCCCTCGCCGACGTGACGCACGTCTTCACCCGCGGCGAGACCTTCGCCTCCATCGCCGAGCGCTACTACGGCAACCCCGCGCTCGAGCCCGTCGTGGTCGCCGCCAACTTCCTGCACCTCCAGGCGACGCCCTCGCTCCCCACGGGGGTGCACCTCACCATCCCCAGCGTCGGGTACCACCGCGTCGCCGCGGGCGAGACCTGGGAGCGCCTCGCGATCCGTCACCTGGGCGACGCGGGCCGCGGCCCCTACCTCGCTCGCATCAACGGGGGGACCTTCAACATCCCTCCCAGCCTCGGGGCGGTGATCCGACTTCCATACCTGCTTCGGTATGTGGTCAACGCCGAGGAGCCCATGTTCGAGGTCGCCCGGCGCTTCTACGGCGACCGCGCGCTGGTGCAGTTCATCTCGGAGTTCAACCGACTCCCGTCGCAGCGCCTCGCCCGCGGTCAGGTGCTCGTGCTCCCGCTCGCCGACCTCGTGCTCCGCGAGACGGCCCCGGACAGCCCCGAGGCCGCGCTCATCACCGCGCACACCGCGCAGCGCCAGGTCGACCGCGAACTCCCGACCCTCTCGCAGCTCGTCACCCGCGGGCTCTACGTCGAGGCCGTGGTGCTCGGCGCGCAGCTCCTCGGGCTCGACGACCTCGCCAGCCCGCAGCGCGTGGTGGTGCTGCGCAACCTCGCCGAGGCCTACGCCGCGCTCGACCGGCGCGACCTCGCGGCCGACGCCTTCCGCGACCTGCTGCGCATCGAGCCGTCGTTCAGCCCCGACCCGGCGACCACCGCGCCGAAGGTTCTCGACGCCCTCAGCCTCGCCCGGGGGACCGCCCCCGAGCAGACCCTCCGCCCGGCGCCCCCCACCGCGCGGCCCGACACCGCGCACTGAGAGCCCCTCCACCGGGCGCGCGTCGCTAGCAGCCGCCCGTGGTCGATCCGTCGGCGGCGCAGGCCACCGCGGCATCGGAGGCCGCGGCGCTGGTGCACTGGCTCCCGGAGAGCGCCTCCAGGGCCTCGATGAGCCGATCTTGCGGCTGCTCGCCGATGAGGCGCCGCCGCTCCTCGTGGTTGGCGTCGAGGCCCACGAAGGTCGGAACCCCGACGATGCCGTACCGTCGCGCGAGGTCGCGGCCGTCGGGGGTGCCGACGTCGACGCGCTGCACCGAGGGGCCGTGCGAGCACTCCCGCTCGGCGGCCGCCACGACGGGCGCCATGCGCCGGCAGACCGTGCACTCGCGGCTCACGAACTCCACCAGCCTTGGCGCGTGGGCGAGCGCTGCGGGCGCGGGCGAGGCCGCCCCGGTGACCTGCGAGGGCATGCCGCAGGTGACGGCTCCGTGGGCGTCGGGCGCGCCGCAGGGGGCCGCCGGAGCGGCGACCGCGGGAGGTGCCGGGCGCTGCGCGGCGACGACCTCCGAGGGGCCCCGGGAGAAGGGAGAAGCGAGGTCGCCGAGGCGGTCGGTGATCATCAGCACGCCGGCCAGCGAGAGGGCCACACCGGTCACCACCTCGACCTTGCGGACGTGGGCCTGGACGCGACGGAGCCAGGCCAGCGCCGTGGGCGCGATGGCGGCGGTGACCATCAGCGGCAGCGCGAGCCCCGCGGCGTAGGTGGCGAGGTAGAGCGCGCCCATCCAGGGGTCGGCGGTGGCGCTCGCGGTGTAGGTGAGCACGGTGCCGAGCACCGGGCCGATGCAGGGCGTCCAGCCGAAGCCGAAGGCTGCGCCGAAGACCAGCGCCCCGAGCAGCCCGCCGCGACGGCCGGGAGCGTCGAGGCCGGGGCGAAACTCCCGGTCGAGCCAGGGCACGCGGAGCACCCCGAGGAACTTCAGTCCGAACAGCAGCACCGCGATGCCGCCGAGCCGGAGGAGCAGCGTGCGGTGCGAGAGCAGCGCGTGGCCCACGGCGGTCGCGGCCATGCCCATGGCCATGAAGACCAGCGTGAGGCCGACGACGAAGGCCGCGCTGGTGGCCAGCACCCGCCCTCGCTGCGCCCCGCTGCGCACGTCGCTGATCGAGGCGCCCACCAGCACCGAGAGGTAGATGGGGATGAGCGGCAGCACGCACGGCGACCCGAAGGTGAGCAGTCCGGCGCCAAAGATGGCTGGAAGCGAGAGGTTCATCAGACCGCCTTCGATGGGAGCGCCATGGAGTTCAGGCCCCTTCGGTAGCACCGGGCGAGCCACGAGGCCCGATGCCCGGATGACGCAGCGTCCTCCGGGAAAGGGAGCGCACGAGGCTCGCATCGGGGACGTTGCGCGTGTTTCAATTGCGTTTCATCGTGTTTCATCATCCAGGCGGTCCACCTCGATGCGCACGGGGGAGGTGCGCTGAAACACGCCTGCCGCGAACTCTCGGAGGAGACCGGCGCCCGAGGGGTGGGCATCGGGAGCGCCCGATCGGAGGCGCTGCAACGTCATGAAACATCCCGTCGGGCCCGGCGCCCGACCGCATCGCGAAGAGGCCTTCACAGCATCCTTGACCCAACGCTCGACGGTGGAGTACTGCTCCCAACCAATCTCATGCGAATGATTCTCACCTTCAGTGCCCGTCGAGGCTTTCTGCTGGGGGTTCTGGGCCTGGTTCCGAGCGTGGGGTGGTCGCAGCCGCGGCCGCAGCCGACGCCTCCGCCGGACGACGAGCCCATCAGCGAGGCCACGGTGGTGGGATCGTCGGCCCGGGCGATGGCGCGCATCCCTGGCGCGACGACGGTGTTGAGCGAGCGTGAGATGCAGCGCACGCAGCCGATGTCGGCCAACGAGGCGCTGCGTCGCGTGCCGGGCGTGTACGTGCGCGACGAGGAGGGCATGGGGCTGCGTCCCAACATCTCCATCCGGGGCATGGACCCGACGCGCAGTCGCCGTGTGCTCATCCTCGAGGACGGCATCCCCATCTCGCTCGCGCCCTACAGCGAGCCGGAGATGTATTACAACCCGCCGGTCGAGCGCATGGGGCGCATCGAGGTGATCCGCGGCTCGGGCAACGTGCTCTTCGGGCCGTCGACCGTCGGCGGGGTCATCAACTACGTGACCCCGGCGCCTCCGCTTCGGGAGACGCTCACCCTTCGCACCGTCACGGGCGACCGCGGGTTCTTCATGGGGCAGCTCACCTACGGCAACCGCGTGGGCAACGCGGGCTTCGTCGTGAGCGCGCTGCGCCGCCAGGGCGAAGGCTTCCGCCGCATGGGCTTCGAGGTGACGGACCTCTACGCCAAGGTGATCCTCCAGCTCGGCGCGCGGCAGGAGCTGATGTTCCGCCTCGGCGCCTACAACGAGAGCTCGGCCTCGACCTACCTGGGGCTCACGCAGTCGATGTTCGAGCGCGACCCGCGACAGAACCCTGTCCCCAACGACCTCTTCACCGTGCAGCGCTTCAGCGCCGCGGTCGCCCACACCTGGACCCCGAGCAGCGCCCTGCAGCTCCGCACCATCGCGTATGGGTACACCACCACCCGCGACTGGGACTTCCAGCGCTACGACCGCTCGCCGCAGCCCAACCCGAGCGTTCCCCTCGACCAGCAGCTCAGCGGCCCTCCGCTGCTCTACGACCGCATCGTCGGGGACCAGTCGACCCCGGGCGGCGCCATCTTCCTCCGCGACGAGTCGCTCTCCTCCGACCGCGCGTACCAGGTCTTCGGCGTCGAGCCCCGGCTCCGCGCGCGCTTCCGCACCGGCCCCTTCCGCCACGACCTCGACGTGGGAGGTCGGGTCCTCCACGAGAACTCCGTGGTGAGGGTGCTCCTCGGCCGCGGCGCGCGCTCCCGCTCGGGCGAGCTCGCCACCGAGCAGGAGCGCAACGGCACCGCGATCGCGGCCTTCGTGCAGGAGCGGCTGTTCATCACCGAGCGCCTCAACCTGGTGCCGGGCGTGCGCGTGGAGAGCTACTTCTCGGACATCGTGCAGCGTCGCGACCAGGGCGTGGACCTCGACCGCCGCTCCAACAGCCAGCTCGTCGAGGTGATCCCTGGTGTGAGCGCCAGCTACCAGTGGCCCGCGGTCACCCTCTTCGGCGGGATGCACCGGGGGTACGCCCCTCCGCGCATCCTCCCGACGATCAACAGCTCGGCGCGCGACCAGCTCCTGGCCGCGGAGGAGAGCGTCAACTACGAGGCGGGCGCCCGGCTCTCGGTGGGTAGCTGGCTGCGCGCGGAGAGCACCGGCTTCCTGATGGACTTCTCCAACGAGACCGTCCAGGTGTCGGGCGAGGACACCGAGTTCGCCTCCATCGGCAAGACCCGCCACGCCGGCGTCGAGGCCGCGGTGCAGCTCGACTTCGGGCGGGCGCTTCGCTGGCCGACCAGCGTGTTCCTGGGCCTGCGGTACACCTTCGTCGACGCGCGCGTCGTGGGAGACCGGACCTTCGCCGACGGCGCGAGGCGCCCCGTGGACGGCAACCTCGTGCCCTACTCGGTGCCCCACACCATGATGACCACCGTCGGCTTCGAGACCCCGTGGGGGCTCACCGCGCAGGCTTCGTGGATGTACGTGAGCCGGCACTACACCGACGTCGACAACCGCGCCGTGCCGAGCGCGGACGGGCTCTTCGGCCCGATCTCGTCGTTTCAGACGGTGGACCTCGCGGCCCGCTACACGCACCGGCGCACGGGCCTCGGCGTGTCGCTCACGGTGAAGAACCTCCAAGGGTATTTCACCGACTCGCGAGGCATCCCCAACGTCTACATCGCCTCGCGCTCCCCGGCGGGCATCTTCCCCGGCGGCTTCGGCCAGACCATGCTCGGCCTCCAGTGGACGCACTGATCTCCGCGGCCTGATTCTCGGCCCCGCGCGCTGCCCCGGCCTACACTGGGCGCGTGCCTCGCCTCTCCCCGATCGCGCTCTCGCTGCTGCTGCTCCCCGCGCTCTCCGGCGCCCAGGGGACGGTGCAGCTCCGCGACCCGCGACGCCCGCCGCCGCTCGAGCCGCCGCCCGAGTGCGAGCTCTGGCGAGGGCACATCGCGGGCAACGACCCGTCGGCCGAGGCCACGCTCCAGATCTGCACGAGCGGCGACGCCGTCCACGGGGTCTTCCTCTGGTCGTCGCTGGAGAGCGGCTGGAACCGTCGGACCTTCGTCGGGCAGTGGCTCGACGCGGGCCAGGGCCTGGAGCTTCGCGACACGGCCATGCTGGAGAACCACCCCGCCCACGGCTGGCGGCTCTGCCTGGGCGACCGCTACGCCCTGCGCCGGGTGAGCGCCACCGAGCTCACCGGGGAGTTCTGGTCACAGGCCTGCAACGACCACGGGACCATCCGCATCACCCGCCTCTCCGGGGCTCCGGCGCTCGCCGACGCGATGCCCTCGCCGACGCCCGTGACGAGGCGCAGCGAGCCTGCGCCGAGGAGGCGCCTGCTGAGCTGCGACGCCGCTCCGGCGACCGGGACGGGACCTGGTGTCTGGCTGTGGGGGTGGGCGCTGGCGCTCGCGGCGATCAGCCGGAGCCGAGGCTGGAGAGGCCGTAGATCACGGTGAGCGCGATCGCGAGGGTCACGACGAGCATCCCGACGAACTTCGGCCCGTTCCAGTTCTTGTCGTAGGCGCGCATGCGCTGGAAGTCTTCGTCTTCGATGGCGGCGTGATGATCTGCTGACATATTCGCTCTTCGCTCCGATCGCCCTTCTAGGGCATTCCCCGACCTGGAATCAACCGGCCCGTACGCCCGACGAGGTGATGAACTCGACCAGCGGGCCGTAGCCTTGGACGGCGGTGCGCTGCAGGTAGAGCCCAAGCCCCCTCGCGCCGCCCAGCTCCTCGCCGCCGCCCGCGTGCCCGGGGCCACCGTGGACGAGCTGCGGGAGCACCGCGCCGGGGCCGATCCAGGCGCCCGCGACCTTGGCGTTGACCGCCGTCACCCGGCCGTGGAACGGCGCCGTCCCCATCACCACCTCCGCCGCGAAGGTACGGTCTTCGCTGTACACCGAGGTCACCAGCCCGCCGCCGCCGCGCGCCAGCAGCGCCACGGCCTCGCCCGCGCCCTCGTAGGGGATGAGCGTCGCGCTCGGACCGAAGACCTCCAGCGAGTGCACCGCGTCGCCGCTCGCGGCGTCGTCGACCCGCAGCAGCGTCGGCGCCACGAAGTACCCCTTCGGCCCCGCGACCCCTTCGCCGTCGATGCGCGCCGGGCCGCCCGCGACGGCCTTCGCCCCGGAGGCGATCAGCCGGCCGAGGCCCTCGCGCACGTGCTCGAGCTGCGCGGCCGTCGCCACAGGACCCATGGTGACGCCCTCCACCCGGGGGTCGCCGGTGCGCACCACCAGCAGGCGCTCGATGACGTCCTCCTGCAGCTCGTCGAGGCGGTCGCGCGGGACCAGCACCCGACGGATGGCGGTGCACTTCTGCCCGGCCTTCTGGGTGATGTCTCGCACCAGGTCGGAGACCATGAGGGTCCAGGTGTCGCCGCCGCGCTCGACGTCGGGGCCCAGCACCGCGCCGTTGAGGCTGTCGGCCTCGACGTTGACGTGCGTCCCGCTCGCCAGCAGGTTGGATCGCCCTCGCAGCATCGCCCCGGTCTTACCTGATCCGGTAAATGCGAAGACGTCCTGCGGGCCGAGGTGGTCGAGCAGGTCGCCGGGCGCTCCGACGGAGAGCGAGAGCGCGCCGTCGGGCAGCGCGCCGCTGGCGAGGAAGAGCTCGACCACGCGGGCCGCGAGCCAGGCGGTGGCGGGCGCCGGGCGGGCGAGCACGGGGACGCCCGCCAGGAGGGCGACGGCGGCCTTCTCCGCGAGGCCCCAGGCGGGGAAGTTGAAGGCGTTGACGTGCACCGCCACGCCGAGGCGGGGCGTGAGCACGTGCTGCGCGGTGACCTTGGACGAGCGGCCGAGGGAGACGGCGGCGCCGTCGAGGATCCAGCGCCCGTCGCCCAGCGAGGCGCCGAGCTCGGCGTAGTACGTCAGCGTGCCGATGGCGCCGTCGACGTCGAACTTGGCGTCGGAGCGGGTGTTGCCGCCGTTGAGCATGCCGATGTCGAGCAGCTCGTCGCGCTTCGCGTGGAGGGCGCCCGCGAGGGACTTCAGCATCGCGCCGCGCTGGGCGAAGCTCATCGCCCGCAGCGCGGGGCCGCCCCTGGCGCGGCCGTAGTCGAGCGCCGAGGCGTAGTCGAGGCCGTCCGGAAGCAGCCCCGCGACGACCTCCTCGGTGGCCGGGTTGAAGAGGTCGACGCGGTCGCCGGATCCATCGATCCAGCGGCCTCCGAGGTAGCTCCGAAGGTTCTCCATGGCGGCGGGACGGTAGTCCGGTCGCCCGGTGGGCTCAAGCCCGGGAGACGCGCCGCTCGGAGAGCGTGAACCCGCGCTTCGACAGCGCCTCGACGAAGCGCTCGGCGTCGACGGCGGACTCCAGCCGGTGCGCCCCCGGGGAGACCTCGCCCGCGGCCATCATCAGGCAGACGATGGAGGCGGGGAAGGCGGTGGTGCGCTCCATCGCGGTGAAGCCGGTGGCCTCGTCGTGGTCGTCGCGGAGCGAGAGCGTGAGGGTCTCCTCGGCGCCCTCGCAGGTCACCCGCAGCAGCACCAGGTCGCGGTCGCCCGGGAAGGCCAGCTTCGCGCGCGCCAGCGAGTGGAACACCTCCCTCGGCACCACCTTCGCGCCGAGCACGTCGATGGGCGCGAGGTCGAGCAGGCCGAGGTCCTTGAGCAGCTTCATCTTCGCGAAGTGCCCGTCGTAGCGGATGGTCTTGTAGTCGTAGGACTCCAGGCGCCCCTCGAAGGTCCACGGGCAGGTGGAGGTCCCGCCGGAGGTGGTGAAGGCCTCGAGGGCGGGCATTCCCTCCCACTGCACGGCCTCGAGCTCGTCGAAGGTGTCGACCTCCACGCGCCTTCCATCGCGGAGGAACACCGCCTTGCCGAAGTACTCGTTGGTCAGCCCCTCGACGGAGAACACCAGCTTGTAATCGAGCGGGGGCCTCGGCACCTGCGGCAGCCCGCCGCAGCGCACGCTCACCTTCCGCGCGCCGCGCACCCGCCCCATGGCGTAGGCCGCGAGCGTGTTGCCCATCCCCGGCGCGAGCCCGAGGTCGGGGACGATGCTCACCCCCCTCGCCCGCGCCTCGCCGTCGAGCGCGAGCTCCTCCCACACCACGTCGGTGTTGCCGCCCAGGTCACCGAAGGAGCTCCCTGCCTCCATGGCCGCCTTCGCCGCGCCGAGGTTGAGGTAGTAGGGCAGCCCGGAGAGGGTCACCGCGACGCCCTCCAGCGCCCTCGTCACCGCCTTGCCGTCGCGCGCGTCGAGGGCCGCGCCGGTCGCCGCGGACCTCCCCAGCAGCGTGTTGATGCGGTGGGCCGCGACCGCCGCGCGGGGGCCGTCGGCGTCGAAGAGCCGCACCTGCGCCGCGCCGAAGCGGGCCATGTCGTAGGCCGCCGCGGTGCCCTGCATCCCCGCGCCCAGTACTGCCAGAACGTTCGTCGTCATCGGGTTCCTCCGTCGGCGCGCAGGGTGTCGGCATCGCTGGCCGTAGACAAGGGCTCGCGCGCCATCGCCTCCATTCGCTCCATCACCGAGCCGTCGACCCAGCGCGCGTAGCGATCGCGGGGCTGCGGCCCGCAGGTGAGGTAGGTCTCGTAGTAGCGCCGCGCGCAGGCCCGGTCGCCTCGGCCCCGCGCGAGGTCGCCCAGCACCACCAGCGCCCTGGCGCAGCGCGATCCCTCCGAGTCGAGGCACTGCCGGGCCGCGGTCATCGCGTCGTCCGTCCTGCCCTCACGCTCGGCCAGCACCGCGCGCCAGAGCAGCACGTCCTCGAGCGCCGCGCCGTCCCTCGCGGCCCGGTCGAGCTCCACCCTGGGGTCGGCCATTCCCGAGGCCGCGAGCGCCTCGACCAGCCAGATGCGCAGGTCGGGGTCGGGGCCCTCCTCCAGCGCCGCCAGGAACTCCTCCGCGGCCCCCGCGGCATCGCCCTGCACCAGGCGCGCGACGCCGAAGGACTCCCTCGCCACCGGCGCCCCCTCCGAGGCCACCGTCGCCCGGAGGAACCACCGCTCGGCCAGCATGTCGTCGCCGCGCTCCAGCGCCAGGTCGCCGTGCGCCAGCGAGACGTAGAGGGGATCGTCCTCGGCGGCGCGGCGGGCGATGTCCTGCTCCAGCGCCGAGAGGGTCTGCTCGGCCTCCGCCGTCCGGCCCATGCGGCGCAGCACGCCCGCGATGTTCACCCGATAGAAGGCCGCGCAGGGGTCGAGCGCGGCCGCCGCGCGGTAGTCGTCGAGGGCGCCCGCGAGGTCGAGGTCGCGCTCCCGCTCGACGCCCCGGTTGTTGCGCAGGTCGGGGTCCGTGGGCGCCCAGGTCATGGCGGCGTCGAGCCACGCGCGGCGGGCGCGCAGCCCGTCGAGGATGCCCACCACGGAGACCACCTGGCCCACCAGCTCTCGCGCGTCGAGCGGGCGCTCGTAGAGCCCCTCCCTCGGGCGGCACAGCGGCAATACCGGATCAGGTAAGGGAGGCGCTCCGCCGCGGGTGAGGTCGACGTCCCAGCGGGCGCCGTCGCCCATGTAGCGCACGTAGATGTGCTGCCGCCGGAGCACGCCCGCGAGGGGGATGTCCAGGCGCCGACCGAGCGCGAGGAGAAGCACCGAGAGGCCCTCGCAGTACCCGCGGCGGCGCTCGATGACGGTGTCGAGGAGGTCGTGGTCGGGGTCGTTGTAGAGCCCGTTGGGGTCGCTCACCGCCTCGAAGCGCCACACGTGGAAGACGTGGCGGACGAGCACCCGCAGCCGGCAGCGGGCGTCGCACGATCGCGGCAGCGCGGCGCGCACCTCCGCGGCCATGGCGTCGAGCCGGCGCAGCAGCCTCGGGACGTCGACGGTGGGGTCGCGGGCGTAGGCCATCCAGGCGCTGACCTCGCCCAGGTCGATCTCCGCGGAGGGGCGGGCGGCGATCTCCCGGATGCGCTCGTAGGCGCGGTCCCCCGCGAGGCTGACCGGCGTGGAGGCGGAGTCGGGGCAGCGCGGCGCCGGGTCGCAGGTCTCGCGCGCGGGCTCGACGAGCGCGGCGTCCGGGGCGCGACGGGGCGCGACGGGTCGGTGGCACCCGATGGAGGCCGCGACCAGCAGCGACAGCAGCAGCGAGACCCGAGCGGTCATCGCGGGTCGGCGCAACAGCGGAACCCGGTGGAGTAGTCGCGGTAGTCGAAGCCGTGCGCGGTGGTCGTGTAGAGGCAGCCGCGGCCGTTGATCTCCGCGTCGGCGTAGAAGCCGCCCTTGAAGGTCCCGGCGGGGTCATCGATCCACTCGTGGAGGTTGCCGACCATGTCCGCGAGGCCGTCTGGGGAGACGCACCCGGTGAAGGCCCCGGCGGGGGCGAGGGAGTCGGGCTGCTGGTTGATGCCGGGGTTGTTCATGCGCTCGAAGGTGAAGACCCCGACGGAGGTGCCATAGAACTGCACCACCGGGTGGGGCGTGCGGCCCTCGTTGCAGCGACGGCGCACGTAGGTGTTGCCGTAGGGGTAGATCTGGCCGGTCGGTCCGCGGCAGGCGGCGAGCCAGTCGGGGAGCGCGCAGAGGCGCTTGCCGGCGTTGCGGCAGGCGTCGCGCGACTGGGCCCCGGTGATGTACCCCTGGGGGACCTCCCCCTCGGTGGACACCGCGCGCACCCAGCGCGATCCCGGGTTGGTGTACGGCGACCACGCGGACACGCCGCCGTCCATGTCGCGCGCCTCGAGGTGGGCCTCCCAGCGGTCGACGCAGACGCGCCCCTGGACCAGCGCCATCTCCGGGGGACAGCCCCCGTCGGAGGGCGCCATGCGATCGGCCGGGGCGTCGGGGCGGTCGCGGGGGACGTCGGCGAGCGAGGCGTCGGGGCGGTCGCGGGGGACGTCGACGAGCGCGTCGTCGGGGCGGTCGCGGGGGACGTCGACGAGCGCGTCGGGGGCGTCGTCGGCGTCTGGGGCGTCGCCCTCCGGGGGGCGGTCGTCGATGGAGGCGTCGTCGAGGTCGACGGCGTCGTCGGGGGTGACACCGCAGCCGGCGACGAATACCAGCAGGAGTATTCCCAGGCCGACGCGGTAGGTCATGCGGCGTGCCCGGCGCGACTCGAACGCGCAACCGGCGGCTTAGAAGGCCCGTGCGCAACGCTTGAAAACAGGGTGTTTTCGAGCGCGGTGGGACAGCCGTGGGACAACGGGGCTCTCCGGGCGACGGCGGAGCAGCTGCTCCGGGCGGTCGACGAAGGCACCCCGGCCGGGGAGCTGGCGCGCGCTCTCGCCCTCGACGTGCTGCGGAGCGCCGCCCCCGACTCGGCGCCCTGGTCCCGGGCGGTGGCCGTCGTCGAGGGCGGGCCGCTGCGGATGCGCCATGCCGTCGAGCTCGCCGGGCTGGTGATGGAGGCCGCGGAGGTCACCGGCGAGGGGATGACCGGGTGACGTCATGGGAGGGGGCCACCGTGTTTCTTTTTCGGTCCCCTCCCTACACGCGTACTTGTTTTCAGGACACACAGACACAGCACCCGAAACGCATCACGAAACGCTATAAAACAAGCACTAGAGAGTGTGTCTTGCTGTTGGACACACACAGGACACAGTAGACACAGCAGGGGAGGGCGGGTGTTCCAGGCCGTTCCCAGCTGTTCCAGGGGAGGCGCTGCTGAATGGTCAGCGGAAGGTGCTGCTCCTCGCCGGGAGCCCTCGATGCCCCGGGGGATGGAGCGGGCGGCGCTGGCGGTGGCGCGCGCTCGCCGGCGGACGTAGTTCGGCGCCGAGAGCGACGCGTCGCCGGGAGCTCGCGCGGACGGGTCCCGTGGAGTCGTCGCCGACTCCTCGAGGAGCAGGTGTTGAGGGCGCGCCGGTGGGCACCTGGTCAACGTCGCGCCGGTCGACCTCGGCGCCGAGGCCTGCGACACGCGGCCGGCGCTGTCCCTCTTTGTCCCGGTGCGCGTTCCACGGCGTGCCACGGCGTTCCAGGGGCGACGTGGCGGGCTCGCTCCGCCGGAGGGCCCTGCGCCCGGGCTGCCTCCGCCGGTGACGCTGGCGAGGCCACGATGCTCGACGTCGAGCGCGTTGCGGTCAGCGCGTCGCCAGCGGCCGCCAACGACGGGTGCGCCGGTGGACGTCGCCCAGAGCAGCTCTCGACGCGTCGCCCGGAGCTCGCGAGGACGGATCGACGGGGACTCCGTCGCTGAGCGATCGAGCGGACGGATCGGTCGTGACCCGCTACCTGTCGCGTGGGTACCCGGCCGACGGGTCGCCCAGAGCAGCTCTCGACGCGTCGCCCGGAGCTCTTCAGAACGGGTCGGGCGAGGTCCCGTCGTTGGAGTACTCCGCCGACGGGTCGCCCACTCCTCGAGGGAGCAGGTGCTGCGGCTCTGCCCCTGGTGGGCGCCGCATCGCGCGTTACCCTCGCGGCATGGAAGGCACCCCATGCGACCCCGCCAGAATGCCGCAGGACGCCGTACCGCGCGCCCGCTACGTCCCGCCGCAGTGCGGCGCCCGGTGTCGCGATGGCCACCCCTGCAAGGCCGCCACGATGCTCTGGAAGAGCCGCTGCCGGATGCACGGCGGCGCCTCCACCGGGCCGCGCACGCCGGAGGGGAAGGCGAAGGCGCTCGCGTGCCTCGCGGCCGGCCGCGCACGTCGAGCTCGCCCGCAGTCGTGAACGAGTAGCGGCGCCGAGCGCGGCACCTCATGCGCGGCGCAACGAACCGCCGTCCGTCGACGGAGCAGCTCGCGGACGGGGTTATCTCCCGCGCATCAAAGAGGCGCGCGGCCGAACCCTGACGACCCCTACGCGCGCGCGACCGGCCCCGAGCTCCCCGTCGGGTGCGACCGCCCGCGGCTGTTCCCGTAATCCGTGCCACAAGTGTCTGGCGACTCCTCCCTCGCGCCGCCAACCTCGGCGCATGGAGATCCGCCCCCGTAAACCGCCCCACAAGCATCTAGGCGGGGCGGTGCGCGGGTGACATCGACGGAGCGGGCACGGTCGCCCGCAGAGGAGCAGTCGCGATGAACGAACGAGACCAGGTGCAGGTGGCCGCGCACAGCGGTGCCACCACGAAGACCGTCAGCCAGGTCGCGAAGGGGAAGCCGACCAACCTCAGTTCGCGGGTGCTGGTGATCCTCGGCGCGCGCAACGCGGGGCTGGAGGACAAGCTCCCCGACTCCGCCTATGAGGGCACCGACCTCGCGCTCCCGGGCGGGCGCCAGTCGTCGTCGGACGTCGGTCGGCGCGAGCTCGCGGCCCTCGACTCCAGCCGCGTCGCCGTGGTGCTCGGATGACGGAGCCCGACCGCAGCGCCGCGGCGCACGTCACGACCCACGTCGCGGATGGGCTCGCGCGGCTCACCGGCCGCTGGCGCGACCGGGCCTTCACCGCGCCGCGCACCGCCTCGGCCATCGACGGCATCCTCTCGGCCTGGCTCACCGAGGTGCAGCTTGTCGAGGACGCGCTCTGGTCGACCCTCGTGCTCACCATCGCCACGGCGACCGATGACCAGCTCGCGCAGTACGGCGTGCCGCTGAAGGTGTCGCGCGAAGGCGTTGTCGACGACGGCATCTACCGCGCGCTGATCCGCGCCGCGACGCTCGCGATCGGGTCGAGCGGCACGGGCGACGAGATTCGCGCCGTGCTCTACGCGATCAAGGGCACGGTGGGGCACTTCGCGATCACCGAGCGCTTCCCGGCGTCGCTGGTGGTCGAGCCCGTCGCAGCGATCGACCCGCCCGCCGCCATGGTCCACGCGATCGTGCGCCGCGCGGTCGCCGCCGGGGTGCGGCTGCTGGTGGTGGACGTCCCCATCGGGGACACGTTCGCGTTCAGCGACACGGACGAGACAGTGACGGACGCGGCCCGGGGCTTCTCGGACACGGCGGGCCTCGTGGGTGGACGGCTGGTGGGAGTGATCGATGCGTAGGCCGGACCGTGTGCTGCATTTTGCCTGGACCCCCGCCCTCGGCGGCGCCGTCGAGCCGCCCGTGGTGCTCGGGGTCGACGCACGCACGACCATCAGGGGCACGGGCGGCCGCCAGTCGTCGGCGAAGGGAGGGCGGTGATGGCGCGGCGCATCCTCTCCGATCGTTCCGGCGCTGTCGTCGTGGTCGACGATGCTCTCCCGGTGGTGGAGGTGCTCACGGCGACATCCCGCAGCCCGACCCGCGCGGAGTCGCTCCTGCGGATCTCCCGGCCTGGGGCATCGCGCATCGTCCCGGTAGGCGCCGCTCCGGTCACCGTCGGGGCGCGCGCGTTCACCCCGTGCGCCTGTGACGGCGCACCGCTCCGCGACCCTCCGCCTGTGATCGGCCCCACGGGCACGACCGCGCCGCTCGCGCCCCCGGTCACCCTCGACGTGGTGGCGATCAGCGCGGTGTCCCTCGGGTCGATGGTGCTCGCGCCGGTGAACCTCGCCCCGTCGGGTGCCTGGGATCGCGGGACCATCGTTGGTGACTCGACGCGCGTCCGCGACGAGCTCGCCGGTGGCTGGCTGCGGGCGTCGATCGCGCTCGGGCGCCGGGTGTCGTGGATCCCCGTGGCGGACCTTCGGGGCGCGGCGGGCGTCGCGATCTTCGCCGGAGCGCGGGTGAGCACCGGCGGCGCATTCAACAGTGCCCCGCTGATCGCCCTCGACGCCTACCTCCCGTCGGGGCGCGTGCAGCTCCGCGGCTCCGACGGGACCACGTTCGAGGCGCCCGGCCTGGGGACGCTCGAGAGCTTCGACCTCCCGCTCCCGGATCAGGACGGGCGGGTGTGGATCATCGAAGCGGCGGACCGGTCGACGCTCGACCCCGAGCCTGACCCCGGAGCGGGGTTCGTGTGCGTGCACCGGTCGTTCGTCGGGTAGCTGCTACGGGACGCAGGTCCCGTCGGAGCAGTTCCTGCCCGCGCCGCACACCCTTCCGCACGCGCCGCAGTTTTGGTTGTCGGTGCGGAGGTACACCTCGCAGCCGTTGGCCACCATGCCGTCGCAGTTCGTGTAGCCCGAGGTGCAGCCAGCGATAGCGCATGCACCGGACGCGCACGCTGGCGTGGAATGCGGGGCTGCGGCGCAGGCGCGGCCGCACCCGCCGCAGTGGGCAACGGTGGTGCGGGTGTTGGTCTCGCAGCCGTTACTGAGGTTGCCGTCGCAGTTACCGAGCCCGGCGTTGCACGCGAGGCCGCAGACGCCGTTCGTGCAGCTCGCGGTGCCGCCGGTGCTGGGGCAGCGGTTGCCACAGCCCGTCAACCCACCGGCGCCGCCCTCGCCGCAGTTGTTGACGTCGTCGAGTGTCGTGGTCTCGCAGCCGTTGCCGTCGCTGCCGTCGCAGTTGCCGGTGCCCGCGATGCACACCACGGTACCGATGCGGCACATGCCCGCCACGCACAGTGCGGTGGCGCCGCGGGGTGGTGGAGGGCATCGGGCGCTGCAACCACCGCAGTTGTTGACGTCGCCCATCGCGGTGTTCGTCTCGCACACGGTCGCTGGGTTCCCGTCGCAGTCGTCGCGACCGGCCGGGCACCCGCAGTGCCCGTCGATGCACATCACCCCGGCGGGGCAGGCGTTTCCGCACGTGCCGCAGTTCGTCGCATCGCTGTTGGTGCTCTCGCATCCGTTGGCCGCAACCCCATCGCAGTCCGCGAACCCCGCCATGCAGGTGAAGCCACACCCGCCGGCCGTGCAGGTGGCGACGGCGTTGGGACGCGCGGCGCAGGGGGCGTTGCATCCGCCGCAGTGAGCGGGGTTCGTCTGCGGGTCGATGCAGGCCCCCGCGCACGCGATGCGAAGCTCGGGGCACATCACGCACGACGAACCCACGCACGTCCGGTCCGAGCTGCAGGCGGCTCGACATGCGCCGCAGTGGGCGGCGTTGGTGGCGAGCTCGACCTCGCACCCGTTGCCCGGGTTGCCGTCGCAGTCACCGAAGCCCGGGAGGCACTCCGCGACGCCGCACGCGCCCCCGATACATCCGGGCATCGCGTTGGCGACGGCAGGGCACGCGACGCCGCAACAGTTCCCGGCGGTGGTGGAGGTGCAGCCGTCGGGAGGCGAGGGCGGTGCATCGACGGGTGCGGGCCCGTCGGGCGCCTGGGCGTCGCCAGCGCCCGCATCGATGCCCGGCGCAACGTCGAGGCCGCCACCATCCGGGCACACACAGGCCCCCAGCGTGCCCGCGGAGGTGCAGACCTGAACGCTCGACGCGCCCCCGGGGCACGCGCACGCGAGCTGCGCGCCGGGGGTGCAGCCGAGCGGGCTGGGGTCGTTGGAGCAGGCGGCGAGGGCGAGGAGCAGCGGGAGCAGGTAGCGCATCGTGCGGAACGTACGCCGGTGGACGGCGCGACGTCATCGGGGCGCTGCGTCCCGGCGCACGATGGGATGGGCGCTGGTTACCGGCTGCGCCCCGCGATGGTGACACCCAGGCTCCCGAGGTACCTGCGCGCGAGGGATGCGCGCAGGCCGTCGTCGTCGGTGATGCCGCCGAGGGGTCCGCTGACGATCTCGACCGTCTGCTGCGCCAGGGCGGCGACCTGGCGCAGCGTCACCTTCCTCCCGCGCTCGAGCGTGCGCCGCCCTTCGACGGCGTCGAGGAGCCGGCCGAGCTCGCTGTCGGGGGGAAGCTCCGCGGTCCGGGCAACACCCGCCGCGGTGTGGAGCGCCGCGATGGCGTCGTCAACGAAGTCCGCGGGGGTCTCGGCGCCGAGGTCGTTGGCGGCCGCGACGGTGCGGAGGGTGCACACGTGGGTATCGATCTCCGCAGTGTCGAGCGCGCGGGTCGCCGCCAGGAGCGCGGCGAGGGTGGCGACGCGGTCAGCAATGCGCTGGCGGGTGTCGGTAGAAGCGGGGTCGGGGAGGATGTTCTCGTTGTCGTCCATGGTCGGTCTCCGGGGCCGCCGAAGGGCAGCCCACACCTAAGACATGCGAGAAATGCACATTACCGGGGATTCGACGCAGCGCCCTCGGAGCACTCGACGACGGGTTACTCCGCCACGAGGGTCAACCGGGGCGCCTCTTCGACGGCGCGCGCGCCGTTCCCCCGGTGCCCTTGCCCTCGGCCATCACCGCGCGGACCTCTTCGACGGGGACCCCGAGATAGCGAGACACCTCGAGGGCGCTGCCCTTGCGGCTCTTGAGCAGCGTCCGCACCCGGCGCCGCTGGTCTACTTCGCCCATCGCGCGGAACGCCGTGGCCCTGCCCTCGCGCTTCCCGCGCTGCCCCTCCGCGGCGAGCATCGCCCGCACGTCGAAGCCCAGCGCGTCGAGGGCGCGCAACGCGAGCTGGCGCGCGTGGGCTGCGGGGTCGGAGAGCTGGCGCACCGGCGGGTCGGTGGCGGCCTGGTCCCAGCACGACTGGAGCGCGTCGAGCACCCATGGCGTCTCGCCGGGGTCGTTGGGGGGGAACATGGTCCCCACCGCCAGCGCGATCCGCAGCAGCGCGCCCCCCGCCGCGCCCTGCGGATACGCACCCGGGATGCTCTTGAACACCCGATCTTCAATGACCTCCGCGTGCGCCTGGAGCGAGCGGTCGTTGCTCCCCCGGCCGCGGAAGATCTGCAACGGGAGGGCGACTCCCTCGAGCGGCTCCCGGTCGTTCTGCAGGTCGGCGAGCGCGGAGATGAGCACGTCGTGCAGCCGCGTCGCGCGTGCGTCGCCAAGGTTCTGCCCTGTTGCCGCCGCGCGGATCGCCGATCCGAGCGCCTCCATGTACAGCGGCTCGCCCGCGGGCGGCGCCGCGTCGGTCTGGTGGACGAACACCCGAGCGCAACGGGAGAACTCCCGCGCGGTGTACGCCATACGCGCTGCCAACCGCTCGACGCCCTGCCAGTCACCGCGCCGCGCGGCGTCGATCTGGTCCCATCCGATGCGATGGAGCACGGCGCCGGTGTCGACGCCGGTGATGCCGTTGATCGCATCGAGGGTTGCAGGGAGAGCGAGTTCCCCGAGTAGGTCGGGCGTATCGCCCCCGCACATCGGCGAGGTCACCACGAACACGGCGAGCTCGTGGATCTCCAGTAGGAGCCGGGTCACCGTCCAGCCCGCGGGGAGGTCGATCAGCCGCGAGGCCCCGGTCCGCGCCTCGACGTCCGCCCATGCCTCGAACCCGTCGACCATCACCATGGCGGCCTCGCGCTGCGCGTCGACCCATGTCTCCACGGGGAGGCACCCGGGGTGCGGCTCCAGCCGAGGGGTGTACAGCTCCGGCCGGTAGCCCGGCGCCGGCTCATCGGGTATCTCTTCCAACGCTCGCTACTCCGCTCGTCTCGGGGTCGTGGGAAGCGCCCCGCATGGCCTGCCAGCCGTTGCGGGGCGCGCGCGTGTCGAGGGTACACCGGGGCGCGCGGCAGGAGCAGCTCGCAGCGCTGGCGGCGGGAGGGGATGCGATCGCCACCGGCCGTGACTACAGCTCCGGTATGCTCGCCGCGACGATGGCCACGACCCGCAAGCCCACGAAGACCACCACGAAGCCCAGCGGGCGCCCTTCGACGCGGCGGAAGCCGATCGCGGCGGCGCCCCCGAAGACGTTTGCGGAGGTCGGGCGCGAGGCGGCGCGGGAGGCCCAGCGGAAGGTGTTGCTGGAGGCGTGGGAGGCGCACGCGTGGAACATGACAGCGACCGCGGAGGCGCTGTCGATGGGTGATGGGACAGCGGTGATCCGAGCCCTCAAGGCGCTGGCCCCCGAGGAGTACGAGGCCGCGAAGAAAGACGGGCGTATCTCGCCCGCGAATCGCCGCGAATCGTAGCCATGACGAATCTGTCAGCCCTGACACAGTTGACGGACGTCGCTCGCTTGCGGTAGCTCCGACTCCAGCGGCGCCCACCGCGCGGGATCACCCTGCGCCCCGCGCCGCACGGGAGAGGTGCGTCATGGCGAGGGCGAACGAGTGCGACGCGTCGGGTGATGCGATGGTGTGGTCGGTGGTGCTCGCGCTGGCCCTCGCGGTCGCCGGGCTCGCCGCGCGGATGCTGGCGCGGGCGACGTCGAGGGCGTCGAGCGCGCGCGCCTGGACGGCCCCCCAGGGCGTCGCGCCGGTGGTGATGGACGTGGCGCCCGTCGAGGCCTGCGACGTCGTCGCACGCAGCCCGTCGTCGAGCCGTCGCACGGATGACCCCGCGCTCGCGCTCCTTGCCTGGCTCGCGGCCCTCGGGTGGGTGACGTTCAACGGCGCGCCCCCGCAGCGCTGGCCCTGGTGGGATGCGCGCCGGTCGGCGGTGTGGGCCGCGACGTTCACCGGCGCGCTGCCCCCGATGCTCCGCTGACTTCCCCTCCGGCGCGGGCTGGCACCTGCGCGGGAGGTTCACCCTCGACGCCGCGGCCGTGGGGTCGCTCTGGCGGTGGCGAGGTTCAACCCCGGAGCGGCCCCGAGGAATCGGGACGATGACGAACACGAACACGCCGAAGGGCGCGGAGGGCGACGTGCGCCCGCTCGCCGGAAACGCGAAGGCCCCCGCGACTGGCATCGCGAAGGCCTCCAGGGGAACCGGGACGGGCACCCACCGGCAGAGTACGCCGGCCGCGACGAATCCTCCACCGGCGACCCCGCCGATCGGGCGCGAGGCGCTGGCCTTCCTCATGGCCTCCGTGGCCCGCGCCGCCGCCGCTCGGCGCGACCTGGACGGCCCCTGGCTGATCGTCGCCGCGTTCCTCTGCGGGGCGAGTTGGCTACGGGCGCGCCGACGTGGCCGGGGCGTGCTGCGGGCACTGGTGCTGCACGACGTGGTCGAGGCGCGCAGGGCCTGGGCGGTCGCCAACGTGAACGGGGATAGCTACCTGCGGCACGCGCTCGACCTCACGCGCGAGTCGATGGCCCGGGGGCTTCGGTTGGGGCGTCGGGCGAACAAGCGCCGCACCCGGCGCGCGCTGCGGCTGATCGGGCGGAACCACCGGGGCACGCTCCCCGAGACGTACGACCGCGTGAGCGAGCTGCAGGGCTTCCGCGAGGCCCTCACGTCGGCGATGGCATCGCTCCCGGTCGTGACGCCGGGTTGCTGGGACCACGCGACCGGGCTCGCCTCGACGTGGCCGGAGGGTGGGAGGCTGCCGAAGGCGGCGAGACTCACCCAGGTCGCCGACCTCGGCGCGATGTGGTGGCACTGCTGCTACGCGCGGCCCGGGAAGCGCTCCTACGCCGAAGGTTCCTTCGGCAACGACATCATCGACCGGGCGCAGGCGGCGGGTGCGGCCCCGACGATCGAGGACGCGCGGACGTTCTTCCGGAGGATCGTCGCCGGGGGCTGGGACGGCATGAAGGGCGGCGCGAAGTGAGCGCCCGCACCACCGGGCCGTCGGAGTGCTCCCACCGCGCGCTCGCCCGCTTCGCCCACAAGGTGGACCGGCAGTGGATCAAGGGCGCGCCCGCCTCGATGCCCAAGCACTGGCGCGCCGTCTGCGGCCTCGCGCTGGCGATGGAGCCCCGCCGCGGCGCGGACCCGTTGTTCCATCGCGCGGTGGTGGCGTCGCTCCGGTTCGCGCTCCCGCACCGCGCGGAGCAGTCCACCTCCATCGACGTCTGGGCCCGCGACCCGCGCAACCTCGCGGCGCTCGCGGTGGACCTGTTGCCGGTGATCCGCACGCACGCGCGGGGCGTGAAGTGAAGCGCCGCCGCTACCTCGGCGCCTTCAACGGCTGCCCCGTGTTCCGCATCGACTCGACCGCGGGCGCCGGCGGGGCGCTGGACACCGGTGGAGAGGACCGCGCGGCGTGACCACCTGCAGCGTGATCGAAGCGCCGGCGGCGCTCGACGCTGCGGCCGGCTGGCAGCCCACCGCGCCGGGCCGCGAGGCCTTCGCCGCGCACGCGGTCGCCCATCCGTACGACCCCGACCCCGACTGGCCCTCCTTCGGGTTGTGGGCCGTGCGCCTCGACGGCACCGTGGGGTTGCTCGAGGTCGCAACCGACGAGAAGGGGGAGCGCGGGCTGGTGTTCTACGGCGTCGGTGCGCCGGGCCGCGCGGAGCACCCGGTGCCCGAGACGATGGAAGACGCGGCCGGGTGGCTCCCGCTCGACGCGACGGGTCGCCCGCTGGCGCGATGAGCCCCGGCGCAACGCTGCTGCCGGTGGTGTGGCTGCTGCCGCTCGCGCCCACAGGCACGGGGCGTCGAGGGGGTGACGCAGGCGCGCGTCACGTGCCGGTCACGGCGCTCCCGCCGCGCACTCGACCCGCGCGAAAACCGCTGCGGGGCAAGCTGTTTGAGCGCGTGCGGGACACGGGGCGCGTGTCCCTTCGGGCGCGGCCCTGTTGCAACCCGCCGAGGCAGAACGCCACCGTAGGGCGCCCCATGAAGCCGAACCCCGAAAGCCACGACCCCACCAACGACCGACCGAGGCGGAGCCCCTGGAATCCAGGGCGCCGGAAGACACTGCCCCGTAATCCCTGCCACGTCTCTCTAGCCCCGCCGATCGGCCCCAGGCCATAGAGGAACCCATGAAGCACGGCATCACACCCCACAACCGGCGACGCCTCTCCGTCGCCACGGAGTTGGACCCGCGCGCGATCGATCGCTGCCTTGCCGGTGAGCCGGTGCGGCGCTCGACCCGGACCCTGGTCACCCGCGCGGCGCGGGAGCTCGGGATCACCCTCCCCACGCTGGAGAACGCCGCGAGCTGAAACGGCGCGACCGGCGAGGGCCATCACTCCACTCGCCGGCCGCCAGAAAGCCCCAACCGATGAGCCCCTCTCTACCGCGCGGCCGGAAGGCCCGCAAGGCGGCGACGTCCGCCCTCGTCTCGAGCAACCCCGCCCCGTCGCCCATGCGCGGGGCCTTCCCTCTCCACGCCTTCGCCCCCGGCGCCCGCGCCGGTCTCACGGTGCGCGGCCCCGGTGCGCTGGAGTGGCTGGCCTTCCTCGAGGGGAGGGCCTCCCGGTGAACCGCCAGCAGAAGCGGAGGGCGGAGCGCGAAGGGCGCACGGCTCCATCGGACAGCTACGCTCGCGCCCTTTGCGTTGCGGGGAGCGCTCGGCTGAGGGAGCGGATCCACGGGGTGCTCGCGGCCGGCGCCGACCCGCGGGACACGATGGGGCTCGTTCGCGATACCCCTCACGGTGTCGAGGTCGCCACGTGCGCCCGCCGGGCGCTGTTGGAGTTGCTGGACGCGGACCAGGGCGAGGACTCGGCGCGGATCGCGGCGGGGCTCCGGCGGCGGCAATCGGCAGGCGGATGGTTCCCGGTGGTGCTCTATGACCGCTCCGGGACGTACGTCACCGCGATCCGGTTCCACCTCGTCTCCCGAGGCGGTGACGCGTGAAGCCCGCGCCGCTCGCAGACCTCGAAGCGCTCCTGCGCGCCTCGCTCGCGGCCGGCACGCCCCCCGACGACCTCGCGTGCGGTCTGCGGATCGTCGCAGGCGAGCCCGTCGCGGAGCTGCTGGTGTCGACCCGGCGCGAGCTCCTGGCGTCGCTCGACGGCTGGCCCTCGCTGGCCGCTCGGCTGCGGGCGCTCCCCTCGTCGGCGGGGTTCCCGCTGCTGATCGTCACCCTCGACGGGATGTTCCTCTCCACGCTCCACCTCACCGGCGAGGCGCGCGCGTGAGCCGCCGCACCGCGAGGGAGGAGCAGCTGCAGGCGGCGCACGCGGCGCTGTTGCGTCGAAGCCTCGCGACGCTGCGGGCGTCGCAGCGGGGCCCTGCGCTCCCCCCTCTGCCGTCGGTGGAAGACCGGGCGCTCGCCGCCCTCGCCACCCCGGCCGAGCGCGCGCGGGTCGACGTGCTGTTGCGGGAGGCCGGGTTCACGACCGGCGACCTGGCGCGCGCCGACGCGCTCCGGCCGCAGCCAGACAACGACCCCGTCGACGACATCACCCGGCGGCGCGCGCGCCAGCTGCGAGGGAGCAGACCGTGACCGGCGAGCTCGCCAGCGCCCCGCGCTGCTGCTGCCCCCGGTGCCACCGGGCCGCGGACCCGTCGCCGGTCGTCGAGCTCCGCCCCCGGTGCGCGCGGTGTCGGCGGTGCGGGTGCACGTCGAAGGTGTCGAGCTGCGCGTCGACCCCGGCTGGAGGTGACCCGTGGGCCGCTTGAACGACGCTCCCTCGCGCCTCTGGCATGAGGCACACCCGGGTCGCCTGGGGTCGACGCTCGCGCCTTGCTGGCACCCGGTGGTGAAGGCAACGGAGGCCTTCCTCTACGTCGCGGCGCACTGCGGCACCCTCCCCGGGAGGAAGACCACGCGCATCCGCCGTGACGAGCTCGCGGCGGGCGTAGGCGTCGACGCGTGGGTCTGCGACCGCGACGGCGGCGGGGCCTTCAAGGCGGCCGCCTGGTTCTTCGAGGGGACCGTGCCGCCGTCGCCGATCCGGCCGCCCGGGTGGCTCCGCGCTCGACGTCGCGCGGAGGCCGATGCCGCGCGCGCTGATGAACCCGCGCGCCCGCCCTACTACACCCCTCCGGAGGCACGGGTCGCCGACGCGGCGGACCTCGCGGCCCTCGGGCTGCGGAAGCGCCCCGATGCCGCTGGGCTTCAGCGTGCGTGGCGCGAGACGGCGAAGCGCGTTCACCCGGACGCTGGCGGGACTGATGCTGCCTTCGTCGCGGCGCGAGCGGCCTACGAGCGGCTGCGGGCGGTGTGCACGTGACGGCCGCACACCAGCGGGGCGCGCGGCGCGAGCGGCAGACCGCGGCGCTGGTCGACGGTGTCCGGGTGGTTCGCGCTCGCGGCGAGTCCGCGCCCGACGTCGAGCCGGTGACGCTCCCCTCCGGCGTGACGATCGTCCCGGAGTCCAAGGCCCGGCGGAAGCCGCTCGCGACCGCGGAGCGGTGGCTCCGTCAGGCGGAGGGCTACCTCCCGGGCGCCGTGGGGGTGGTGTTCGTCTACGCCACCGGGCAACGCGCCTCCGATGGCCTGGTGATCCTCCGCGCGAGCGCCTTCCGGCGGATCGCAGGCCTCGAGGCGCCCGATGCACAGATCTCGCTCCCGCTGAAGGGAGGCGGCCGGCCGTGACCATCCAACGGCCCGACCTCTCCACCGAAGAGCTCGACCTCACCCGCGAGGCCTGGGAGCTGGCGCAGATCGGGAAGCCGATCCCGAGCCAGTTCCGCCCCGCCGCGTCGAGGGTCGCGGCCTACTGCCTCGCGCGGGCCTACGACCACGACGACACCGCCGACGCGCGGCCGCTGTTCATCCACCCGGATGGTGGCCGCGAGGGGCACCCGGGCATCTACGGCACGAACCAGACATGGGACGTCCGCGGCCTCGCCGCATGGATCGCGAAGACCACGCGCACGCCCCGCGCGAAGGGCACCGGGTGGATGTTCAGCCCGGGGCATTCGTGGGCCGCGGACACCGACGGCGCGGCGCCCTTCCCCCTCGGGCCCCGCCAGCGCACCGACGCGCGGTGCCGCGCGCTCGGGTGGCTGCTCTTCGACGCGGACGGGGTGGGGGAGTGGACGGCCACCGCCAACACCCTCGGGATGATGAGCGCGGCCTACGTGCGCTCGCGCTCCTCGGGGCACTGCACGCTCCCGAGCTGCGACGCGAAGGGCCACCGGGGCGGCGCGGTGAAGTGGCACCTGGCCCTCCCGCTGCGCGCACCGTGGGCGCCCCCGGAGAACGTCAACGCGGCGCGCGCGCAGTGGAAGGGTGAGCTCTACCCGGCCGCGCGGTTCGTGCTGCACGTCCTGGGGGAGCTTTCGGGCAAGGGCTTCGACCGGCCGCTCGACCAGCTCCTGGCGCGGATGTACGTGGGCGCGCCCTGCGACCTGCAGCACTGGCGGGTCCCTCGCGAGGTCGCGCACCGGGACGGCCTCGGCTTCGACGTGGCGGCCTGCTGGGCGGGCCTCGAGGAGCTCGGGGTGGTGGACCCCGTCGAGGCGCGCGCGGAGCGGGAGCGGAAGTCAGCGCCGCCCGGGAGCGGCGCGTGGTCCACCGACGAGGGCGCCCCGCCGATGGTGGCGGCCTTCCACGCGGCCGGGCTCTACGTTCGGCCGCTCTCGAACGGCAACCACGCGGTCGCGTGCCCGTGGGAGTCCACGCACACCAGCGGGCGCACCGGCGACACCAGCACGGTGCTGTTCCCCAACGGCATCTTCCATTGCTCGCACAGCCACCCCGACGGCAAGGGCGCCGGGGGGATGCGGGAGGTCCTGGCGATGCTCCCGCCCGAAGCCCAGGCGGCGCACGTCGAGGGCCGGCCGCGGCGCGTACGGGTGCGCCCCCCGGTGGCGGAGCGCTCCGCGGCGCGCGCCCCCGACGAGGCTCGCGACGAAGCCTATCGGGCGATGCTCGGGGCGCTGCAGCTCTCCGACCGTGACCGGGCGGACCTCCGGGCGCGCGGGCTCTGCGACGAGGCGATCGTCGCCAACGGATACCGCTCGCTCCCCCCAGGTGACCGGGAGGCGCTGGCGGACGCTGTCGAGCGGGCCGTGGGCGCCGACGCCGCGGCGGGTGTCCCCGGGCTCGCGCGGACCTCCGACGGGTGGACGGTCGTCGGTTGGCCCGGGCTGCTGATCCCCGTGCGCGGGCTCGCCGGGCGCATCACCGCGTTGATGGTGCGACGCCCCGACGGGACGGAGCTGCCCATCACCAGCCGCAAGCAAGGCGGCGCGCCGGCCGTGCGGGCGGTGCACGTCCCGGTGGCCGCGCGCGCGATGCGCGACCGACCGCTGATCATCACCTTCGGGGCGCTCGCGGCCGACCTCGCGACGGCGCTCGCCGACCGGCCGGTGGTGGCGCTCCCGGGTGCAGCTGCATGGCGACTGGCGCTCGACGTGGTGGACGCGTGGGGCGCCCCCGGGGTCGCGGTGGTGACGGGGGGCGCGGCGCGCGCGGACCGCGAGGTCGCGAGGGTTCTGGTGTGCCTGGTCGACGCGCTCCGCCGCGAGGGCGCGCGGGTGTCGACGCTCGGATGGGATGGCCCCGCGGCGGGGCTCGACGATTACCTGAGCGCCAAGCGGCGCGGAGAGAGACCGGGACAACCATGACCGACGAGAGAACCCAGGCGCGTTCGTGGCGCGATGCCCCGGCCGCAGAGCCCACCAGCGAGAGCAGCTCCCGCGAGCCCTCCGCCCTCCCCGACCTGGTCGCGCGCTTCGAAGCGCTCCCCAGCACGAAGGAGCGCACCGCCTTCGCCCGGGACCCCTCGACGCTCGCCCTCGCCCGGGCGCTGCACGACAGCAACGCCCCGGCGTTCACGGCCCTCTGCGATCGGCTCGCCACGCTCGGGATCGCCTCGACGTGGTGGCGGAAGCTGGTGAGCAAGGCGGCACCGGCCGTCGAGCCCCCGACGGGCGCGGGGAGGCGGGAACCCGCGCGCGAGCCGAGCACCCCAGCGCCGCAGGAACCCCGGGCGATCGTCGCGGCGGAGGCTCCGCAGCCGAGCGCCCCGGAGCCGGTTGCCAGTCCCGCACCGACGGCGGAACCCGTCACGCCCCGCCCCGACACCAGCGCGCGCTTCGACGACCCCGACGACCTGAGCGACGAGGCGATGGCGCGCCAGGATGCCGAGCGGCGAACCGACCTCGCGCGCTTCTTCGACCGCGCTGCGGCCGCCATCGAGAGCAACGACCGCAAGGCGGCGCTCGCCCTCGTCGGGCGGGGGAGCAATGAGCCGCTCAGTACCCCCGCGGTGGTGCGCCGGGTGCTGCGCGCGATGTGGATGGGGAAGGCCCCCGACGCGGCCGACCTCACCGCGGCGAAGGTGGTGCTCGAGCGTGGGCCCGGAGCGCGCGACACCGGCGACGAGGGGGCCGGCAACGACCCGGCGCCAACGGTCGCGCCGTCGTGGGCCGCAGGCCTTGGCATCGTCGAGCGCACCGGCGCCGACGCCGCGGCGGACGCTCGGGAGGCGATGCGCGAGGCCGCGCGGGAGGGCGCGCCGGATCCGCTCGACGGTCTGCCGGAGCGCATCACCGGCGAGAGCAACCCCGCGCTGGCCTTCGACGCGCTGGCGATCGGGGCGGCGCTCGACCTCCGCGCCGACGACGGCCCGGCGTTCCAGTCGCTGCGCGGCGCGTTGAAGCGCGCAGGCGTCACCATCACCGAATGGTCGAAGGCCCTCGACGTCGAGGCCCAGCGCCGGAAGCGGGCCGCGAAGGAAGCCGAGCGCGAAGGGCTCCAGCGCGCGGCCGCGCAGCGTCGCGAGGCCTTCGAAGCCGAGCGGGCCGCGGTCGCGGAGAAGCTCGCGGCGGAGCGAGCCGAGCGCCCCACCCTCGCGGTGCACTTCAACCAGGCGGCGAGCAACGGCGCGACGTTCACCATGGAGCCCGGCCGGGTGATGATGGAGTGCATGACCGCGCAGGGGATGAAGCGCACGACCCTCGCGAACTTCTCCGCCCCCATCGTCGCGCACACGCTGGAGCTCGACACGCCCGACGCGAGGCCGCGAGGCACCTACACCCTGTCGGTGGTGATGGAGGGGAGCGAGACGCCCCGGGAGGTCGACGTCGAGGCGGCGGCGTACACCCCTCGGATGGATTGGGTGGGCCCCGTGCTCGGGCCGCGCGCCGCAGTCGCATCGGGCAAGGGCATGGGCGACAACCTCCGCTACGCCCTGCAGTTGATGTCAGCGCCCGTGACCCGACAGCGGTGCGGGTTCACCGGATGGATCCGCCACGACGGCCGGTGGGTCTACCTCCATGCCGGCGGCGCCATCGGCGAGGACGGGGCCGTCGAAGGCCTCGCGGCAACACCGCCCGCGCCGGTCGACCGCTTCGCCCTCCCGGCGCCCCCGGTGGGGAGCGAGCTCGCGCGCGTCGTCGGGGCCGTCGTCGAGCTGCTGTCCATGGAGCCCGCGGCGGTGACCGTCCCCATGGTGGCGCTGGCCTTCCACGCTCCCCTCGGCGGGTCGCGCTGCGCGGTGCACGTCAACGGCCCGGCGGACCTGGGGAAGAGCGTCCGCGCGAGCCTGGTGCAACGGTTGTTCGGCGCCGCGATGCACTCCAAGGCGCCGCCGGTGTCGTGGGCGGACGGCTCGACGGCGGTGGGGATTTCCCAGGTGCTCGCGCGCGCCGGGGATGCCCTGGTGATGATGGATGACCTCCGGGTGTCGGGGGGTTCGCGCGACGAAGCCGAGGCCGCGAAGGTCGACCGGGTGTTGCGCGCGCACTTCAACGGGGCGGCGCCGTTGAAGGGTCGACGCGAGGGCGGAGGGCGCACCGACCCGGCCTCGCGGTGTGATGTGCTCTCGACCGGCGAGACACTCCCGAAGGGCTCGACGGCTTCGACGCTCAACCGGGTGGTGACCGTCGAACTCGACGCGCCCCTCCCGGCGAACATCGGGGAGCTCGACGCGCTGGCCTCGGAGGGAGTGCTCGCGGCCGGGATGGCGGCCTACCTCCGCTGGCTCGCGCCCCAGGTGGAAGACCTCCGCCCCCGGGCGCGCGCCGAGGAGCGGGCCGCGTCGACGCGGTGGGGGTTCGCAGAGAAGAGCCGCGCGACGGAGCTACTCGGCGGCCTCTGCCTCGGGATGGAGTACCTGCTCCGCTTCCTCGCCGCGTCGGGGGTGTCCGCGGCGGACGTCGAGCGCCACCGGGCGCGCGCCCTCGCGGCCCTCCATGACGTCGCCGGGGAGCATGGCGCGCGGGTCGCGGAGGAAGGCATCGCGGCTCGGTTCGTGGGCCTCATGAAGCAGGCGCTCTGGTCGCACGTTGGACACGTTCTCGAGGTGCGGCCGGCGGACCCGCCCGGGAGGGGGCTGTGCACTCGCACGCCGGAGGAGCCGCACCTCTGGGGCTACCAGCGGCGCGCGGGCGACCTCGCCCCCAGCGGCCCGCTGATCGGGTACCTCGTGTACACCGTGCCGGGCGCGCTGTGCCTGGAACCCGCGGCGGCGCTGTCCCTCGCGCGGAAGGTGGACCAGGGCAACGGCCGCTCCCTGGGGGCGGACCGGAAGGCCGTCGAGGCGGCGCTTCTCGCGGCCGGAATGCTCGCGCGGACGGACCTCGACAAGGCGCGCGCCCGCGTCACGACCCGCGTTCGCATCGCGGGTGCCGCCGGTCCGCAACCTGACGTCTGGGCGGTGAAGCTCTCCGCCCTCGGGTATGGGGTCCCCGGTGAGGGAGAGGACGCCCCCGACGACGGACCCGCCCCCGACGATGGGACCGGACCCGCCCCCGACGACGTTCCGGAGTTCCCCTCCGACGTCGACCCCTTCGCCCCCTGACAGCTCCCTGACAGCCTCCGTTGAAGCCCTCGCGGGTCGCGCGGGGGGCTGTGTCTCGCAGACGGCCATGCCGACTGGACACGGCAAAAGGCCCGTATTCCTCGGCGAAACCGTGCTTTCTGCGCTGTGTCCGAAATCCGGGGGAAAGACAGCCCCTATGAGAGAGGGACGGAAAAAATAAATGAAGGTCGCGACGAAACGTAGGGTCACCGGTCGACGGGTGCGGGGTCCCGCCAAGGCCCGGGAGGGGGTGGGCTCCATCGAGACGCTCCCCTCGGGTCGGTTCCGGGTGCGGGTGTGGGTCGAGGGCCAGAAGAAGGGCGACACCTTCGCGACGCGGGAGGAAGCCGAGCGGCAACGGGCCACCCTCGCGGTGCGGCATCGGGAAGTGGCAGAGACGGCGCCCCGGGAGCCCGAGGCCCCCACCCTCGCGAGCTGGGGGGAGACCTGGTTGAAGCGCCGCGACGAACTCGGGGCTGTGCGGAACGCCCGTGGGGACCGCACCCGGTGGGGCATGTACGTCGCCGGCACCGAGCTCGCGGCCCGACCGCTCGAAGACCTCCGGCCGAAGCACGTGCACGAGTGGGTCGACGCGATGGTGAAGCGGCGGAAGGTGGAGGGCGGAGGGCGGCTCTCACCGCAGACGATCCGGCACGCGTTCAACCTGCTGCGCCTCGCCCTCTCCGACGCGATGCGAGCCGAGCACATCACCGCCAACCCGTGCGACGGGGCGAAGCTCCCGCGGGTGCTGCCGCCCGCGTTCGCGTACCTCAGCGGGGAGGAGATCGCCCGCGTCGAGGGCGGCGCCACGGATGTCCCGGCCGAAGCCCAGCGCGCCTTCGTCGTGGCGATCTACACCGGGATGCGGGAGGGGGAGATCATCGCCCTCCGGGTGGGTGACCTCACGCTCGCCGGGGCCCGCCTCGAGGTGCACGTCCAGCGCTCGCACGACGGCCCCCCGAAGAACGGGAAGACCCGGCGCGTCCCGCTCTTCCCGCAGGCCCTCGCGGCGCTGCGCGCGCAGCTCGCCCACCTCGGGGAGACGGCGCCGGATGACCTGGTGTTCCCCTCGGCGCGCGGTCACCAGCGGCAGCCCAGCGACGACTTCGGGTGGAGCTCACGCAGGCGTCGACCGGGGGCACCGACGGGGTTCAAGGCGGCGCTCGGGATCACCCGCCCGGTGCGCTTCCACGAGCTGCGCCACACCACCGCGTCGCACCTCGCGATGGGCACGTGGACGGGCGCTCCGTGGCCCATTCAGGACATCGCGGCGTTCATGGGGCACGGGTCGCTGGCGATGACGCAGCGCTACATGCACCTGTCGCCGGGCTACCTCCACGACCGGGTGCGGGGCCCCTCCACGGGGGACACCGAGGGCGGCGGCGCTGGCTCGTCGGAGCGTGGGACGAAGGCCCCTCGTGGGACGGAGGCTGTTGTCCCACGATCCACCGGAAACACTGCGTGCCCGGCGCGACTCGAACGCGCAACCGGCGGCTTAGAAGGCCGCTGCTCTATCCGATTGAGCTACGGGCACGGACGAAGAGGGTCGGGGTGGAGGGATTCGAACCCACGACATCTAGCTCCCAAAGCTAGTGCACTACCAGGCTGTGCTACACCCCGTCCGCCAGCGCGGAAGGTGAAGCGGACCCTAACACGCTCTCCAGAGGCCCGGCACCGCCTTCGTGATTTTTTGCAGATTGATTGGTGACAGCACCAGCGATCTGGGTTAGAAGCCTTCCCCCCTGGTTCGGTGGCCGTAGCTCAGCTGGTAGAGCATCGGATTGTGGCTCCGATGGTCGCGGGTTCAATCCCCGTCGGTCACCCCACTTTGACTGTCTGCATGCGCCCGTAGCTCAATGGATAGAGCATCGGACTTCGGATCCGAGGGTTAGAGGTTCGACCCCTCTCGGGCGCGCCGAAGAGCAAAAAAGACAGACATCTCGATAGATTGTTGACAGGGTTATCGGTCTGAGATAAACGCCTCCTCCGCTTCGGGACATTAGCTCAATTGGTAGAGCAGTGGACTCTTAATCCATTGGCTCTCGGTTCAAGTCCGAGATGTCCCACCCCCAGAAAGCCCCGGTCTTCCGGGGCTTTCTTCATTTCAGCGTCCAACGCACGGCGCGCGAGGAGTCAACGGACATCGATGTCCGCGACTCCCCACTACGCCGCGCGGCGCGGGCTCAGTCCTCTTCGTCGCTGGTGCTGAAGACGTAGTTCGCTTCGAACTCGTCGTCGGTGAACGGCGGCACCGGGTGGGCGCGAACCAGGGCTTCGAGGCAGGTGCCCACCGGGGGCTGGGAGTAGCTGCCCACGATGCGCAGCGAGCGCGGTCGACCCGTCGCGCCCTCATAGACCACCGACATGCGAACATGCCGGGACGAGCTCGGCCCGACGCAGCGACGGACCTCGGGTTCGAGCGCCGCCTCGAGGTGATCCATGTCGCGTCGACGAGGGTGGTCGCGGGGAGGATCGTTGCTGGCGCCGAAGATCGCGACGTCCCACGCGGCCTCTCCGGCGGGCGCGGGCGCCGAGGCGTCGACGACCAGCGCGGGGCGGACCGACCCGACGTCGGCTGTCGCAGCGTCCGTCACCGCAGCGGTCGCGGCGTCCGCGGTCGTCGCCGCTGCGGTCGCGGCGTCCGCGGTCGTCGCCGCAGCCACGTCGGCTGCCGCCACCACGGACGCATCCACCACCGTCGGGGGTGCGACCACGGGAGCCAGCGGCGTCGGCGTAGGCAGCACGACCGCGGGCACCTGCCGCGGAGCCTCAGGGATCTGCCGGATCTTCGCGAGGTAGATCTGGCCGCCGGTGACGATCGCCGCGGCCGCCACGAGCGAGGCGCCCATGATCTTCCACTTCGCCAGGTTGGATGGAGGCGGAGCTCCTGCCTCGGCGAGGCGCGCATCAGGGTAGCTCACCGGCACCGAGGGCGGAGCGATCGGCCCGGGGACCAGGGCCGGCACCGAGGGAGGCGGCGGAGCGGCGTGCTCGAACAGAGGCGGCGGAGCGGGAGGCTCGGACATCGGAGGGAACGACCACCCCGGCGCGGGCGTCGGCTCCGGAGGGATCGGGAAGGACGGGACCGAGGGCTCCTGATCGGGCGCGGGCTCGGGCTCGTCCGGGGGCGAAGAGTCGAGCGTCAGCGCGGGCTCCGACTCGTCGGGGGACACGGGAGCCACCGGGGCCACGGGGGCTTCGGGGGCCGTGACCCGAGGGAGCGCCGGCATCGACGGGGGCCTCGAGGGAGCGGTAGGCGCCGGCGACTCCCAGGTGTCCCCGGCGAGGTCGTCGACCACCGACGCGGGGATCTCCGCGTCCATCTCGAAGGTGACCTCGGTCGAGGGAGACTCCGGCTCCGGCACCAGCAGCGGCGCCGCCCCCGGCGGGGGAACGCTCGAGCGCAGGATCGTCGGCGAGCGCGAGGGCACCTTCGGAATCGGCGGCGGCATCGAGGGCGAGCGCGGCGCCGGAGGGGCGGCGGAGGGGACCTTCTCGGGGGACAGCGGGATGTCGAGGCCCTCGATGTCGGCGATGTTGAAGAGGTCGGAGTTCGCCGGGCGATCGGCGGCCGCGGCCGCGGGGATCGGGGGCGCCGGAGGCAGGCGCGCAGGAGGGAAGGTGGGTCGCTCGCCCTCCTCGCCGACCCGCTCGGTGCCCGGCGGATGGATGCGAGGCACCTCGACCTTCTGCGTAGGCATCTGCGGTCGACCGCCCACCAGGCGGGAGCGCGTCGGGGCCATCGGCGCGGGCTCCTGGAGCGCGTGCTTCTCGGCCTCGTTGGGCTTCGCCCGAGGCGCAGCGGGGGGCTTCGAGGGCGTGCCCACCCCGAGGATGGTCGCCTTCATGATGCTGAGCTCGCCGGGGCTGAGCACCGACGCTCCCGCGGGAGGAGAGCCGTGCGGGGGCTCGATGCGCATCGGCGGCCTCGCGCCGGAGCCAGGGACGCCGAGGGCCGTGGCCAGGGCGTCGGCCAGGGCCGCAGCCGAGGCGAAGCCCTTGGAGGCATCGGCGGACCACGCCCTCGCCAGCACCCCGTCGACCGCGGCCGGAACCTCGGGACGTAGCGCGCTCACCGAAGGGCGCACCCCGCGGAGGATCGCCGCCGACAGGCTGGCCTCGGTGGCCCCGAGGAAGGCCGGGCGCCCGGTGAGGCACTCGAAGGCCACGGAGGCGAGCGCGAAGAGGTCGCCCCTCGGAGACGGCCGCTGCAAGAGCTCGTCGGGCGACAGGTACTGCCGCGCCTGCAGCGGGACCCGCGCGTTGACCAGCCCCGCGTCGACCAGCGCCTGCGCGAGCCCGCACTCCTCGACGCGCACCTCGCGCTGCGGGCCGATGAGGGTGATCGTGTCGGGAGAGAGCCGCCGGTGAAGCACCTGCGGCGAGGCGCCGTGCAGCACGTCGAGCACGCCCGCCACGACGCGCACGATGCGGACGCAGTCGGCGATGTCGAGCGGCCCCGCGGCGTCGAGGGTCATGCGCAGCGAGGTGGCCCCCTCGGCCACGGTCGCGGTCACCACCAGCAGCCCCACCGGATCGTCGATGACGTCGACCAGCTCGGGGATCGCGGGCATCTTCAGCGCCTGGATGCGGTCGAGCTCCCGGCGCACCGCGCGCAGCGCCTCGCTCGAGGCGACGAGCGTGAAGCGGCGCACCTCGAAGCGATCCCGGCCGCTGCCCTCGCGGCGCGCCCGGTAGACCTCGGTCATGACGCCGTTACGGAGGTGGCGCTCGATCACGCACTGTCCGCCGACAGCCGTACCGACAGGAAGAGTCTGATTGGTGGTGGTGGCCATCGGTGCCCGACCGAGTATCCGAGGCCTCTCCGCGCTACGCCAGAACCCGGCTCAGAGTGAGGAGAGGTATCCGCGCAGCGTCGGGAGCATCGCCCGCAGCGCAGCGCCTCGATGCGAGAGCGAGTGCTTCACCGCGGAGGGGAGCTCCGCCATCGTGCGCGTGTCGCCCTCCGGGACGAAGAGCGGGTCGTAGCCGAAGCCCCCTTCGCCGCGAGGCGCGCGTACGATCACCCCGGGGCACTCGCCCTCCGCGTGGAGCACCTGCGATCCGAGCGCTCCGGCCTCGTCGGCGAGCGCGAGCACGCAGCGGAAGCGGGCGGTGCGCAGCGCGTCGGGCACGTCGCGCAGGCGCTCGAGCAGCAGCGCGCGGTTGGCCTCGTCGTCGCCGTGACGGCCTGCGTAGCGCGCGGAGTACACCCCGGGCGCCCCGTCGAGGGCGTCGACGCAGAGCCCCGAGTCGTCGGCGAGGCAGGGGAGCCCGGTGCGCCTCGCGGCCTCGACGGCCTTCTGCGTGGCGTTGCCAAGGAAGGTGTCGGCGGTCTCGGGCAGGTCGTCGATGCCGACGTCGTGGAGGCCGAGCACGGTCAGGTCGGAGAGCAGCTCTCGCAGCTCGCGGAGCTTGCCCCGGTTGGCGGTGGCCAATAGCAGCGGACGGGCGGTCATGGCGAGGACACCGGGTCGCCCCGCTCCTGGAGTCCGCGCAGCAGCACCGACTCGATGGTGGGAGGCAGGCGCATCGCGCGCACCGCGGCGGCGCTGTCCGGCTGCGGTCCGCTCAGGCAGCGGCAGGTGCGCATGTACTGGCGCCCGACGAGGCGGGCCAGGTTGACCATCTCGGCCTCCACGGCTGGGTCTGGACGGCGGCCGCGGCGAGAGCGCCGCGCGGCCGTCGGATTGAGGGCCTCGACCGCCACGATGCGGCCGTTGGCGTAGGGGTCGGAGCGGAGCAGCCGCTCCATGGTCTCCTCGGAGGAGATCACGCGGTCCATCGAGGAGAGGCAGCTGCGCACCTCGCGGGCGCCCGCGAGCCAGGGTCCGAGGTCGAAGGGCGCCGCCGGGGCGATGCAGAACTGACCGTCCGCCCGGCGCAGCGCGTGGAGCGAGGTGGTGACGTCTTCGAGCGTGCGGAGGTCCGCCTCGGTGAGGGGACGGCCGCTCACGATGACCCGGCGACGGCACGGACCGTAGGCGCGCTCGGCGCCGGTCACGTCGTCGAACTGCGCGGCGCGAAGGGCCTCGTCGCAGGGGTCCCTCGGGCGGCGGGGCTCCGGGGGAAGGGGCGGGAGCGGCGGAGCGGTCGGAGGGCGCACGGCGGCGCGGCGGGCAGCGGCCCGAGCCACGGCGCGAGGGCTGGGCGCGCTCACGGACACCGCGGCGTCCGAGGGCCGCACCGTGGCGTCGGTGGGGCGGGACGCGTCCGGGAGCGGCTGAGCGAAGGCCGGAGCCGCCAGCAGCAGACCCACGCACCACCCGACACCGCGCCGTCGACTCATCGCTCCTCGGATGTGCATAGCTCCAGGGGCCCCGCTCGGACCAGCTTCCAGCAGCGAATGCCGGGGTCCAGATCAGCGGTGCAGGGCCGCGAGGTCGACGCCCGCCGCGGCCAGCGCCGCCTTCTGCGCGGCCACCAGCGAGGCGATGCCCCCGAGCGCGAGGTCGACCAGCCCGTCGACCTGCGCCCTGGCGACGGGCGCCCCCTCGGCGGTGCACTGAAGCTCCACCAGGGCCCCCGCCTCCGTGGCGACGACGTTGGCGTCCATGGCGGCGTCGCGGTCCTCCTCGTAGCAGAGGTCGAGCATGGGCTCAGGCCCCACCACGCCCGCGCTCACCGCCGCCACCAGCGACACGATTGGCCTGCCCTTGAGCAAGCCCCGGGTGCGCAGCCCGTCGAGCGCGATGGCCAGCGCCACCATTCCGCCGGTGACGCTGGCGGTGCGCGTCCCGCCGTCGGCCTCGAGCACGTCGCAGTCGATGGTGATGGTGCGCTCGCCCAGCGCGGCGCCGTCCACCGAGGAGCGCAGCGCCCGCCCGATGAGCCGGGCGATCTCCTGCGAGCGCCCGGAGAGCGGACGGCCGTTGAACCCGTCGCGGCTCTGTCGCTTCGGCCCGGTGCGCGGGTGCATCAGGTACTCCGCGGTGACCCAGCCGGCGCCGCGCCCCCGCATGAAGTCCTTCACGCCCTCGTCGACGCTCGCCACGCAGAGCACCACCGTGCCGCCCGCGCGGTAGAGCACGCTGCCGTCGGCCTGGCGCTTCCACCCGGTCTCCACGCTCACCGGCCTCAGCGCGTCGTAGCCCCTACCGTCCTTCCGCATCGATCGCTCCTTCCGTCGCCCCCTCGTCGAGGGCGGCGGGGAGCCATAACACGAAGCGCGCGCCGCCCCCGTCCGACGCCGGGGCCCGCTCGGCGTGGAGGCTCCCCCCGTGCGCGACGGCGATCTCCCGGGAGAGCGAGAGCCCGAGCCCCGATCCCCTCGACTTGGTGGTGAAGAACAGCTCGAAGAGGTGCGCCTCGGCCTCCGCGCTCAACCCCGGACCGGAGTCGCTCACGCAGACCGCCGCGCCCTCGACGCCGTCCCTCGCGAGCGCCATCACCCGCACCACCACCCGGGGCGACGCGACGCCCGCGAGCTCCATCGCCTCTCGCGCGTTGCGCAGCAGGTTGAGCAGCGCCTGCCGTAGCTGCGACTCGTCCGCACGCACCGGGGGCGTCGCCTCCTCCAGCACCTTGGTGAGCTCGACCCCCGCGGCGCCCATCTCCGCCGCCACGAAGAGCAGGGTCTCGTCCACCAGGGCGCCGAGGTCCTCTCGCTGGAGCCTCGGCGTGGGCAGGCGCGCCACGCGGAGGTACTCCTCCGTCAGCCGGGTGAGCCGGTCGATCTCCCGCTGGATCGAGCGCACCAGCCGCCGCGACTCGCTCCCCGGCTCGCCCATGGCGTCGAGCTCGTCGCCCAGCATCTCGGCGTTGAGCGCCATCGACGACAGCGGGTTTCGCACCTCGTGGGTGACGTGCGCCGCCATGCGCCCGACCGCCGCCAGCCGCTCGGCCTGGAGGCGCTTCTCGTTGGCCTCGCGCAGCGCCACGTCGCGCGCGCCCATCGCCCCGACCATGCGCTCGAACTCCTGCGCGAGCTCGCCGATCTCGTCCTCCGCGGCGGGCACCGGGACCGTGCCCAGCTCCCCGCGCCCCACCGCCTGCGCCCGGTCGCGCAGCCTCGCCAGCGGGTCGAGCGCCCGCCGCGCCCGAAGCGTGGTCAGCACCCCCAGCAGGCACGCGACGGCCGTCGCGATCACCGTGAGACGCAGCGTCTCCGCCTGCTGCCGCTCGGCCCCGTCGGAGAGCGCCTTCACCCGCGCCTGCAGCGAACGGATCAGCGACGTGAGCGCGTCCTTGCTCTGCAGCTCGCGCCCGATGAGCTCTCGCTCCTCGCGCTGCGCCCGCGCCAGGTCGGCGCTCGTCAGCGTGCGCAGCAGCCCGTCGAAGAGCCGCTCGTCCTCGGCCCAGAGCCGGTCGATGACGTCGAGGCGGCGCAGGGTCTCCTCCAGCAGGCGCTGGTCGTCGCGGTCGAGCGCGAGGCGCAGCCGGCGCTGCACCACGGCCCTCGCCCCGGCGAGACGGCCCCGGCGAGAGCGGCGAGTGACGTCGATGAAGGTCTGCGAGCCGACGCGGTTCTGCTCGTCGACGAGGCGGTCGAGCACCGTGGCGAGCTGGCTCTGGTTGCCGCGGTCCTCGCCGAGGGCGGCGGTGAGGGGGAGGTAGACCTCGTTGGCGAGGCGAAGCGAGCGCACGGTGCGCTGCTGGCGCTGCAGCGACCAGACCGCGACGCCCCCGAAGGCGATGATTAGCGTCGCGAAGCCCGCCAGCACCTGCGTACGGACGCTGCGGGTTCGTCGGGCCATGCGCGACCGTGGGAGTAACAGATCGGGGCGTGGGCGACCAACGCCGGGCGCCGTCGGAGGGGTCGCACGGGGTGTTGCAGGTGCGGCGGGCGCTGGCGGTGGGGTCGCGCGGGGTGTTGCTGGTGCGGTGGGCGCTGGCGCTGGGGTGGCGTGGCCCGCCTGGAGTTCGGAGTAGGAGCCCGAGGCCGTCCGCGGAGAGTCCCCGGTACGACCGCGAGGCTGTCGGCGGAGAGTCCCCGGTACGTCCGCGCGGCCATCAGAAGCCCGAGCCACACCCTGAGCGTTTGCGAGGGGGAGCGACCTACCCCGCTTCCAGAGCGGTTCTCCGAACCGTGGCGGTTCTCCGGGGAATCACCGGAGATTCCGGACGCGTACTGACGACGGTAGAGGGCTCTCCCCCTCGCTAACGCTCAGGGTCTGGCTCGGGTTTCTGATGGCCTCGCGGTCGTACCGGGGACTCTCCGCCGACGGCCTCGCGGTCGTACCGGGGACTCTCCGCCGACGGCCTCGCGGTCGTACCGGGGACTCTCCGCCACCACCAACATCGCGAGCCTCATCGACGACCTCAACGCCCTCCGCGCCACCACCCTGGGCCGCCTCGTGGTGCGCGGAACCAAGCACAAGCTCCCCGCCGACTGGGCGCGGCGCTTCTTCTACAAGACCCGCACGACCGGCGCGGCGAAGGCCGACGAGCCGAAGCCCGACGTCCCGACGACGTAGTCGGCTCCCCTCCTCCCTCCCGCGATCACCCCTCGCCCCGCCCCGCGCCCATCTGATATCGCTCTCCGCCATGCCCTCGCTTCCGCGCCTCTCGTGGACCCTCCCCCTCCTCCTGGCCGCCTGCTCCTCCGACCCGACGCCCGCCGCCGACGCGGGAGCCACCGACGCTCCCTCGGTCACCGACGTACCCGTCGTCACCGACGCACCCGTCGTCGCCGACGCACCCGCCGCCGAGCGCCCGATGGTGATGACCACGCGCGGCCCGCTGCTCGGCGTCGTCGAGGACGGCATCCAGCACTTCTTCGGCATCCCCTACGCCGCGCCGCCCATCGGTCCGCTCCGCTGGCGCGCCCCCGAGCCCGCCGCCGCGTGGACCGCTCCCCGCGACGCCTCCACCAAGGGCGCTTCGTGTCCGCAGGCCCCGGGCCTCCTCGTGGGCAGCCCCACCACCAGCGAGGACTGCCTCTTCATCAACCTCTGGGCGCCGCCGATCCAGCCCGTGGCGCCGCGCCCGGTGATGGTGTTCATCCACGGCGGGGGCTTCGGCGCGGGCTCCGGGAACGACGGCCAGTACGACGGGCCCGAGCTCGCCCGCCGGGGCGCGGTGGTCATCAACTTCAACTACCGCCTCGGGCAGCTCGGCTTCCTCGGCCACAGCGCCCTCGCCGCCGAGGACACCGCCCACCACTCCAGCGGCAACTACGGCCTCATGGACCAGCAGGCCGCCCTCCGCTGGGTGCGCGACAACGCCGCGGCCTTCGGCGGCGACCCCGCCAACGTCACGATCTTCGGCGAGTCCGCGGGCGGCATCTCGGTCTGCGCCCACGTCACCTCGCCCGTGTCCGCGGGCCTCTTCCACCGCGCGATCACCCAGAGCGGGCCGTGCAGCTTCCTCACCACCCCGCTGCGCGACGAGGACGCCCGCGCGCCCGTGCAGTCCGCCGCCTCGCAGGGCCGCCTCTTCGCGCAGGCCGTAGGCTGCGGCGCCGCCGCCGACGTCGTCGCCTGCATGCGGGCCAAGACCGTCGCCGAGGTGCTCGCCGCCGCGCCGCGCCCCATCGAGCTCGAGCGCTACGGCGCGCGCTACCAGCCCACCATCGACGGGTACATCCTCACCGAGGCCCCGTGGCGCGCGCTCGCCGCCGGGCGCTTCAACCGCGTGCCCTTCATCACCGGCTCCAACCGGGACGAAGGCACCATCTTCACCCGAGGGGCGATGATCCCCGACGAGGCCGCGTACCGCGCCGCCGTGACGCCGCTGGTGCCCGATCACGTCGACGACGTCCTGCGGCTCTACCCGATCTCCGCCTACGGCAGCGCCTTCGCGGCCTTCACGGCCTTCGCGGGCGACGCCGTCTTCGGCTGCCCCTCCCGCGCCCAGGCGCGCCTCGTCGCCGCCACCGGAACGCCCGCCTTCCAGTACTACTTCAGCAAGCTCAACCAGCGCGCCAACATGGTCACCGGCCTCGGCGTCTACCACTCCGCCGAGATCGCCTACGTGTTCGGCCGCTTCACGGGCTTCTTCGCCCGCACCGACGCCGACACCACCGTCGCCGACGCGATGGGCGCCGCCTGGGTGCGCTTCGCCGCCACGGGCACCCCCAACGCCATGGGCGCCTCGACCTGGCCCGCCTTCACCGCGGCCAGCGACACGTACCTGGAGTTCGGCGACATGATCCGCACCGCGACTGGGCTGCGTCGCGACCGCTGCGACGTGATGGAAGCCTGGATCCTCCCGGCGCCGTAGCCCGGAGGGCCCCCTCACCGCGCCGTAGCCCGGAAGGCCCCCTCACCGCGCTGCCGCGCGCCCTCACCCCCGCGGGGCGGGGGCAAGGGCTCCGACGTCGCAAGGGCAGGTGTGAACTGTGGCGCCGCAACCCGTTCAGTTCGATCGAAAACCTGTCAGCCCCCTGAGCCCTTGCCCCCGCCCCGCGGGGGTGAGGGCGCGCGGCAGCGCGGTGAGGGGGCCCTCGCTACAACCCCACCACCACCGTCCCCCGCGTGTTGTCCCGCACGAAGCCCGCGACCAGCCCCGGCACCGGGTTGCGCACCCCGTCGTCAGCGCCCGTCAGCGGGTCGAGGTGCGTCATCCCTGGAACGAAGAGCGCGCGAAACCCGCGCTCGCTCATCCGATCGGCGCCCGCTGCGGGCAGGTCGGCGCCGACCGTCGGGGCCACGCGCGCCCGCATCCCCTCGAAGGCGCTCGCCCGCCCGACGAGGGCCGTCGCCACCGCCAGCACGGGCACGTCGACCTCGGCCCCGTGCGTCGCCCGGATGCCCTCGCGCACCTGCCAGCTATCGGCCGCGAGCCGTAGGTTGCCCACGATGGAGGTGTCGAGCGAGAGCCTCGTGGGGAAGTACCACTCGCCGAAGTTGGTCGGCGTCGTGGACCACGCCGACGCCGCGTTGGCCACCGGCGTGAACTCCGGCGGAGCGCTCATGGGCGCGTCGATCCACGAGTAGGTCTCGGTGCGGCCGCCCGGGACCGTGAGCCGCTCGGCGCTGGCGAAGGGGTTGGACACCATCCGCAGCGGTCCGCCGGTCGGCTGCCCCATGGACATCCGGGCGAAGGCCAGCGGGCAGGAGCCCTCGTCGAAGGCGAGGCCCATCGCCGCGGCGTTGGTGAGCGGCGGGACGGCGGTGAGGCTGAAGAGCAACCGCAGCACGCGGTCGCGGCTGGGGTCGGCGACCACCGCGGAGGGCGAGAGCGCGGCGCGGCGAGCGATGATCTCGGAGGTGGCCAGCGCCCCCACCCCGAGGATCGGCAGCGAGGTGAAGTACGGCCCGCTGCGGCGCAGGGCCTCGACGCCCGCGGTGGAGCCGAAGGGCCCGCCCATCGACCCGGAGCGCCACTCCGACTCGCTGGCCGCGCTGCCGCCTGCGACCCCGTCGAGGAGCACCAGCCCCGCGAGGCTGCGGTACCCGCCGGCGCCGTCGAAGTCCCACGCGGCGTAGGACTCGACCATCGTGGCCCCGAGCGAGTGGCCCACGAGAATCACGTGCTCGCGAGGCTGCGGCACCCGGGAGATCACCGCGCGGAGGTCGTCGAGCGTCGTCGCGAGGCCCCACTCGCTCATGAACGAGAGCGCAGAGTCATTGGCCCTGCGGTAGCCCCCGAAGGCCTCGCCCCCGATGGTGACCGACTGGTCGTTGTAGAAGCCCGCGGCGACCTCCGGGTCGCCCAGCCGGTCGGCGGCGCTCATCCCCCGAAGGTCTTCCAGCAGGTTGGCGCGGCGATCGATGACCCACACCTCCACCGGCGATCCGCCGGCGTTCGCCCGCTTCACCAGCGAGCGCGCCAGCGGGTCGAAGGAGCCGGCTCCCCCGAGAAAGCCGGGCATCGCGACCACCACGGCGCGCACCGCCACCGCGGGGGTGGCGTCGACGCGGTAGCGCATCACCGGCACGCGGTTGAACATCGCCGGCGTGGCGGCCATCGTCGCGGGGTTCGGCGGCGGGGCCGGAGCGTCGACGAAGAAGCGCTCACGGCGGACGCCGGGCTCGATCACGGCGCCCTCGGACACCGGCATGTCGGGGAGGTCGCGCACCTTCGGCGTCGAGGGGAGATCGGCGGCGACGTCGGCCGACGGAGCATCGGCCGCGACGTCGACGACGGAGGCGTCGCCAGGCGAGGGCGCGGGGTCGGAGCACGCCGAGAGCAACCCCAGGGACGAGAGCGCTGCGACCAGCCCGCGATGACGACGGCTCATGGAAGAGTAGGAGTACGTCGGTCACTCCGAGGATGCACCCTAAGCGACGCCCTGACGTACAAGAGCGGCGTTCGTCTACGCGGGAGGAGTCCATCGATGGCAGACCGTTTCACCGAGACCTCGCACACCAGCTTCGGCGGCAACATCGTCCGCTCGATCGTTGGCATTCCCCTGGGAATCCTGCTGTTTCTTGGCTCCTTCGCGGTGCTCTGGATGACCGAGGGGCGCACCGACTGGTCGAAGGTCGCCGCGCGCACGGTGGTCGCTTCACCCGACCGTGCAGCGGGATTCGACGGTCAGCCGGTGAGCGTGACCGGTCCCATCACCTCGACCGAAGCCCTCGGCGACCCGGACTTCGTGCAGCCCGGTCCGTACGTCTCGCTGCGCCGCGAGGTGGAGCAGTTCGCGTGGATCGAGAGCCAGTCGAGCAACAGCCGCAGCAACACCGGCGGCTCGACCACCACGCAGACCACGTACACCTACGCCACCGGGTGGACCGCCACCCCTCAGCCCTCCAGCGGCTTTCGCGTCCCTGAAGGGCACGACAACCCGCCCATGACGGTGCAGTCCACGCGCTTCGTCGTCCCCCGCGCCGCCGTCGGCGCCTGGAACCTCGACCTCGCCCACGTCGAGTTCGAGCGAGGCTCCGTGCTGCCTCCCACGACGATCCAGCGCGTCGGGCGGGGAGCGAGCTTCGTCCCCGCGGGCGAGCACCTCTTCGGCGGCAGCGGCACCCCCGACGCCCCGCACCTCGGCGACCTCCGCGTGCGCTTCACCGCCGTGCGCAACGGCACCACCGTCACCGCCTTCGGTCAGGCCGGCGGCGGGACCGTCGCGCCCCTCAGCGTCGACGGCGACCCCTGGATCCGCGTCCTCTCCGGCGACCGATCGGCGGCCATCCAGACCCTCGCCTCGGAGTACTCCGCCACCGGCTGGATCGGCCGCGTCATCGGCTTCGTCATGATGTGGATCGGGATGCTGCTCTTCCTCGGCCCCATCTCGACCTTCCTCAACGTGCTGCCCTTCCTCGGCTCGGCGTCGCGCTTCGTCACGATGCTGGTGACCTTCCCCCTCGCGCTCGTGCTCACCGCGGTCACCGTCGTCGTGGCCATGGTCGCGCACAGCGTCGTCGCGCTGGTCGTCTCGGTGCTCACGCTGATCGTCCTCTTCGTGGTGCTCGCCCGGGGGCGCAGGCCCGCGAGGGCGTAGCGGCTCAGCGCCCTCTCGGGAAGCGCAGCGTCAGCCCGAGGCCCACCTGGATCATCCGGGCGTCCTCGGAGAGCGCCTCGATCGCGGGGTCGCCTCCGAGCTCGACCACCTGGACGTAGCGAAGCACCGGACCGATCGAGAGCGCCCGGCCCAGCCGGAAGTCCACTCCGAGGCCCGCGTCGAAGCCGAAGCGCAGGAGTCCGCCGGTGAGCGCGGCCCCCGCCCCCGCGGACACCCAGGGCTGCACCGCGCCGTTGCTCGGGGTGAGCCGCACCCCCGCGCCGAGGAGCGTCGACACGCCGGGCGCCTCGTCCCCGCGAGGGAACACCACCCCGGCGGCGAAGAGTTCCACGCCGAACACCAGGCCGCGGGTGCCGACCGCAGGGCGACGGAGGTCGAGGCCCAGCCGGAGCGATCCCGCGAGGCCGTGGGTGATGGCCTTGGCGTTGCCCATGAACACCCCGGAGGTGTCCTCGTCGGCGTTGCGCTGATAGGTGGAGAGCATGTTGGCGTAGAGCCCCTCCGCCCGCACCGAGAGCCTCTGGGCGACGCCATCGGGCACCACCGGCGGAGGCGGAGGGCGGGGCAGCGAGAGCGCGTCGGTGTCCACCGCCTCGTCGGCAGCGAGCGTGAGATGCAGGCTGAACGACGTCGCCCCGACGCTCCAGCGCACGGGCACGCTCCACTCTCCCGCCGCGGCATCGACCGCGCGGCCCTGCTCGGCGCTCACCGGCCCACCCCTCGCCTGCGCCGCGAAGGCCTCCTCGGCGTAGGCCACGTCGCTCCGGTCGAGGAGCCTCAGTCTCACCCGACCCCGCCTCGCCACCGGGTCGGCCTCCTCCAGCGTCGCGCTCACCCGGTAGGGCGCCCTCGCCGCCCGCTCGAAGGTCGCCTCGGCGGCGGCGCCCCCGTCGCCCTCGGGAGCGCACCGCAGCGTGTGAGGGCGCAGCCGGTCGAGCACCGTCGTGCTCCCCGCGGCGACCGGGGCGCCGTCGAGGGTGCAGCTCACCCCCGAGGGCAGCGAGAGGCTCTCCCGGTAGGGTTCCGCCGTGGGGGCGAGCGCCGTGGAGACGACCGCCACCCTGGCTACCGCACCGAAGGGACCTTCGTAGCGCTCGGCATCGAGGGCGCTCACCCGGACGAAGCGCTGCCCCGGGGTGATCGGCAGCGCGAGGTGGTCGACCGCGAGCGCCGGGCGCGCGTCGCTCTCCAGCACGCTGAAGACCTCGTCGCGAGCGACCTGCACGTGCCACTCCGCGGGAGCCGGGACCCCGCGGTCCCCGGGCGGCGTCACGCCAGGGCCGTAGGCGCCTACCAGCGAAGGCGAAGGGGCGAGGAGCACCGCAGGCGGCAGAGCGGTCCACACCGGAGCGAGCGGCAGCCGGTGCACCGGGGCGATGCGCTCCCCCGCCTCCGCGCGGGCGCCGAAGCCCTCGGGGATCGTCACCGTCTGCGCCCCGGAGCGTAGCTGCCCGGAGCCTCGGTAGACGGTCAGCGTGGTGGCGGCGCGAGCGCCCTCGGACACCGAGAGCTGCGACTCGCCGTCGCGGAGGATCGCCCTGCCTCCCGGGGTGTTGATCGCGACCTGCGAGCGTCGCCCGGGAGGCGGGCGACGCGGCGGAGGGCGACGGCCGACGATGCCGATGACCGGACCGACCACCACCGGGGCAGAGCCCCCCGGACCGTGGGCGAGGTCGCCCAGGAAGGCCCGCAGCGATCCGTTGACCAGGGTGGTGTCCCTCGCGGTGGCGGTGCGGCGCACCCGGGTGCTGGTGTCTCCGAGGATCACCACCAGCGTCGACTCGTAGAGCCGGAGCTGGGTCTCGTCCTGGAAGGTGAGCTCCGCCGACGACCGGGCCTCGGTGCTCACGCGGGTTCCCCGGAAGAGGGCGTCGTTGCTGCGGGCGGCGCGAGGCTGCGCGGTGGGCAGGGTCTGCACCTGCACGGCGTTGTTGACCGCCGTGAGCCAGGCCACCGGCGAGGGCCGCGGAGCCGCCGGCAGGCGCCGTGGGAGGCGCAGCACCAGGCCCGCCGTGAGCCTCCGCTGCCCCGGGCACACCGTGGGGTTGTGCTGGTGGATCACCTCCGTTCGGCCAGGCGCCCGATAGACCCGCCGGGCGACGGCCGCGCAGGTCTCGCCCGCGCGCACCGTCACGGTGATGAACTCCGTCGGCGCAGCCGGGCCTGGGCTCCTCGGAGGGCGGCGCCTCGGCTGGGCGGCCGCCGACGAGGCGACGAGCAGCGAGGTGATCACCGCCCCGAGGGCCGCGTGGCGAGAGCGCACTACCGCCCCCTCCGTAGCGCGCGGAGCACCTTCTGGCACACCGCGGCGTCGTCCACCGAGGAGAGCGTCGCGTCGCTCGCGCCGGAGCGAATCATCGCGGCCGCCTCCGCGGCCCTGGGGAGGTCGAGCACCAGCGTGGGGAGGCGACTCAGCTCCGCGTCCGCTCGAGAGCGAACCCAGCGGGTGCGCTCGTCCGCCGCCGCGTCTCCGGCGATCAGCACCGCGCGCCAGGGCATACGGTCGGGGGCCATCTCGGTGAGGCCCTCGCCTCGCACCGGGTACGTCGTCACGCCGTGCGCCGCGAGCGCGTTGCGGAGCGCGGCCCCACGCTCGGCGGAGAAGCCCCACATCGCCACGCGAGGAGAGGGACCGGCCTCGTTGGCCCTGCCCTCGAAGGGAGCCGCCCGGTCGGGCGCGAGGGCTCGATCGTCCCGGGAGAGGCCCGCAGCGCGAGCCCGCTCGACGGCGTCCCGAGCGGCCAGGGAGAGGGGGTCCGAGCCACGGGCGCAGAGGGAGAGCGCGTCGCGAAACTCCGCCGCCGTGGGCCGCTGCTCGGGCCGCTTGGAGAGCGCTCGCAGCATCAGCGCCTCCAGCCCCGGCGGAACCTCCCTCGACGGCGGTCGCTCGCTGAAGGGAGGCGGCTGGTTGAACATCTGCTGCGACAGCACCTCGGCCACCGACTGCCCGTTGAACGGCGCCTCCCCCACGAGGAGCTCGTAGAGCATCGTGCCCACGGCGTAGATGTCCGTCGGAGCGCCGAGGTTGCGCCCGACGCACTGCTCCGGGGACATGTACTGCGGCGTGCCTCGCACGGTGCCGGTGCGGGTGAGCTTCTCGACGGTGCGCTCGTCGTCGAAGGCCGCGATGCCGAAGTCGAGCACCTTCACCTTGTCGGTGCGGTCGCCCGCGTCGAGGAGCATCACGTTCTCGGGCTTGAGGTCGCGGTGCACGACGCCCATCGCGTGCGCGGCCTCGAGCACCTGGAGCACCTGGTCGATGACCGACACCACCCTCGGCACCGGCATGGTGAGCCCGCCGGCCATGACCTGCGTGTCGAGGGAGAACCCGCGCAGGAGCTCCATCACCAGGAAGAGCTCGCCCTGGTGCTCACCGTAGTCGATGACCGACACGATGTTGGGGTGCCGCAGCCTCGCGAGCACCACCGCCTCCCGACGGAAGCGCGCTCGCATCTCCGGCCGCGCGGTCCACTCCGCCAGCAGGAACTTCACCGCCACCTGCTCGCCGAGCTCGACGTGCCTCGCGCGGTAGACCCTTCCCATGCCCCCGGCGCCGAGCAGCGACTCCAGCACGTAGCGCCCCGCCACCACCTGCCCGAGGCGATCGTCCACCGGGAGCAGCCCGCACACCGGGCACGGCCCCTCCGCGCCCGCGAGGGTGCCGCAGCCCTGGCAGGGCGACACCTCGACCTCGCCCGCCGCGTCCACCTGCGGCGCATCGAGCAGGGTGCGCGGGTCGTCGTCGCTCACGTCATCACCTCGAAGATCTCCACGGGCTCACGCTTGCCCCGGATGGGGTGCGGCCCCAGCGGCGAGAACGCGAAGGCCCCGCTCATCCCCGCGGCCACCTCCGCGGTCACCAGGGTCTGGGCACCTCTCGCCAGCGACTCCAGCCTGGCCGCGACGTTCACCACGTCGCCGATGGCCGTGTACTCCATCCTCGCCTCGCTCCCGAGGTTGCCCAGCAGCGCCTCGCCGCTGTGCACCCCGATGCCGAGCGCCACGTCGATGCCGAACCGCTCCAGCCACTCCGGGGCGCTCACCTCCACGAAGCGGTGCATGTCCTCCGCGGCCTCCAGCGCCGCGCGCCGCTGGGCCTCGTCGTCGAGCGGCGCGCTCCCCGCCCCCCACACCGCCATCACGCAGTCGCCGATGAACTTGTCCACCATGCCCCCGTGCCGGAACACCACCTCGGTGAGCACCGTGAACAGCTCGTTGAGGAAGGCCACCACCTGCTCCGGCGCGGCCTTCTCCGCGAAGGCCGTGAAGGCCACCACGTCGGCGAAGAGCACCGTCACCCGACGCCGGTCACCTCCCAGCGCCAGCGACGCCCGGCCCTGCGCCACCGACTGCGCCACCTCCGCGGGGAGGAAGCGCGACAGGTCGTGCTCCACCCGGGCGAGCCGCCCCACCTCGCGCTCGCTCGCCACCAGCGTGTCGGCCATGGACTCCATCGCGCTGCCGAGGGCCTCGAGCTCGTCGCCCGTGCGCACCGTCGAGCGCTCCCCGAAGCGCCTCGCCGCGAAGGCCCGGGTGAGCTCGACGAGCCCCGCGATGGGCCGCGTCGTGCGCGCCCCGAGCCACGCGCCCACCAGCACCGCGAGCAGCGCGAGGCCCAGCGCCCCGACGATCACCAGCCGCCGCGACGCGTGCAGCGTCAGGAACACCTCCCGCTCGGGCCTCCGCACCACCACCGCCCAGCGCCTCTCCGGGAGCGTGCGCAGCGACCCCACCATGGGCTCTTCGGCCAGGTAGTCCTCGGTGAACTGGAGCGGCCGGGAGAAGGACTCGGGCGAGAGGTGCACCCGGGTGAAGATCTCCCTCCCGGCGAGCGAGCTGCCCACCGCGAGGCCCGGCCCGCGGGACAGCAGCCGGAGCGATCGGTCGACCACCAGCACCCGGTCGGGCGCGCCGAAGCGGTCGCGGGAGATGCTGCCGACGGCGTCCTCGATCCAGCGCGGGGAGAGCGTTCCGACGACCCAGCCGCGGAGCTGACCGTCCCGCAGCAGCGCCACCACGAAGCGCAGCGTGACCCCGTTGGCGTCGAAGGCCGGCGCCGCCCACTCCCCGAACTCCGGCCGACGCTGCTGCACCTCGTCGGGGATGCGCCGCGGCGGAGCGGGCTCCCTCGACTCGTCGTGACGCGCGATGGTGTCCACGTGGTCGCCCTCGGGCGTGTACACCGCGACGTGCTGCAGCGCCGCGGCGCGAGCGAGGATCTCCCTCGCGACGAAGAGCCTGCCCTCGTCGTCGACGATGCGCCCCTCGGTGAGCACCCGCCCCAGCCGGAGGGTCGCCTCGCCGGCGTAGTCGAGGTCGCGGTCGAGGGAGTCGCCGACGCGGTCGCAGACGGCGAGCTCCAGCTCCTGCTCGGCGCGCAGCAGCCCTGAGCGCTGGATGCCCAGCGTGACCGCCGAGAGCGCCGCCAGCGGGATCACCGCGACCGCGAGCAGCGCCGCGGTCCAGCGGGTGCGCAGAGAGACGCGGACGCCCCGACCGGGCTTGGGTGTCGACTCGGTCAACGGGCGCGGATCCTCCTCGGCGGCTGAACGTACGCCACGAGTTCATCGCGGTGGAAGGCGCTCGATGCGGGCCGGGTGCGCGACCGCAGGAGCGGGTGGGTGAAGACCCTGGCGGAGTTTTCACAACGGGTGAAGAGTCGCCCGATGAGCAGCGCGCGATGGGTGATGGTGCTGGGCCTCCTCGGCGCCAGCGGGTGCGGGGGCATCCCCATCGTCAGCGGCGATCCCTTCGTCCCCGACGCCAGCGCCCTGGCCGACGCCGATGCCTCCGCGACGACCGACCTCGGGCGCGACGCTGACGTGATCGACGCGACGGATGTGATGGACGTCCCCGACGTGCTGGACGTCCCCGACGTGCTGGACGCTCCCGACGTAATGGACGCTCCCGACACGATGGACGCTCCCGACGCGATGGACGTGATCGATGCTGGCCGGCCCTTCGTGGACGTGCCGCTCGCCGAGGTCTCCCGACCCGATGCCGTGGTCTCCGACGCCGTGATGACCGGCGAGGTCGGGGGGCCCACCGACGACGTGGCCCTCCCGTGCGCCACTTGCGCGCCTGGAAGCGGCAGCGCCGAGGTCTGCTGCAACGCCCGCTGCCGCGACCTCCAGAGCGACAAGTTCCACTGCGGCGGTTGCGGGATCGTCTGCCCTGGGACCGACGACTGCATCCGGGGCATGTGCCGACCCACGATGTGCCCGACGGGCTCGGTCCTGTGCGGCAGCGCGTGTTTCAACCTCCAGGCCGACCCGACCCACTGCGGCTCGTGCACGACCGTGTGTCCCTCCGACCGGGTGTGCTCCGCAGGGCTCTGCGCGTGCATCGGCGGCCTGACGAGCTGCAACGGCGCGTGCGTCAACACGACCCTCGACGCGCGCCATTGCGGCCGCTGCAACAACACCTGCGCCGCCGGCAACACCTGCGTGGCCGGGGTCTGCCAGTCGAGCCCCTGCGCCGCTCCGGGCGAGACCAACTGCGGCGGCGCGTGCTTCGACCTCAGCACCAGCTCGCTTCACTGCGGCAACTGCGCGACGGCCTGCACCGCCGGGCTGCCATGCAGGATGGGCGTGTGCCTGCCCGCCCTCGATGCAGGAACACCCGACGCCACGACCTTCGACGCCGGAGCCCCTGACTCGGCGTTCGTCGATGCGTTCACCTTCGACGCTGGGACGCCCGATTCGGTGATCTTCGACGCGGGCTCCCCCGAGGCCTCGCTGATCGATCTGTCGTCGCCCGCCGTTGGCGCGGACGGCGGCCTGGAGTAAGCGGACCCGGAATGGGTACACGCACCGGAGCGCGCTTTCTCCCTCGCGAGGTCGACCGGGCGGGCGCTCAGCTCGCGACCACGCAGGCGCGCGACCACGGCCTCGACCTCGACCGGGCCTCCGCTCGGGTCATCGTGGAGTCGCTCGGAGCGGGCGCCCCCGGCGTGCTCCCCGCCCTCTTCCGTCTGGAGGCGCTGCTTCCGCGGCTGGCGTCCGAGCTCGACCGCAACCAGTTCGTCGAGGCTCCCTCCCCCTCCGTCCGCTGCCCCCTCGACGCCGACGCCGACGCGGTGAAGTCCTCCCTCCGCGCTGCCCGCGATGAGGCCCTGGTGCGCGTGACCCTGCGAGAGCTCCTCGCCACGGTCGACGTCGACCAGACGGCGCGGGAGTGGTCCGAGGCCGCGAGCGACTGCGTCGACCACGCGCTCGCCGCCGCGGGTGCGATGGTCGCCGCCCGCAACGGCCCTCCCCTCGACTACACCGGCCGGGTCGTCGGCCTCTCGGTGCTGGGCATGGGCAAGCTGGGCGGTCGCGAGCTCAACCTCGGCTCGGACATCGACATCTGCCTCTTCTATGCGACCGACGAAGGCTCCGCGGGCGACCGCCCCCTCGCCGTGCACTTCGCCCGCGTCGGCTCGGTGCTCGTCGACCTGCTCGCCGACGTGACCGCGCAGGGCTTCGCGTTTCGGGTCGACCTCCGGCTACGCCCGGAGGGCCGCCAGGGCCCCATCGCCTGCTCCCACGCCACCGCCGAGCGCTACTACCACACGTGGGGTCGCCCCTGGGAGCGCGCCGCCCTGCTGCGCGCCCGCCCCATCGCCGGCGACCGCGCCGTGGGTCGCGCGCTGCTCGACGCGCTCAAGCCCTTCGTCTTCCGCCGCGAGGTCGACCCGGCCATCACCGAGACCCTCCGCGACATGCTCTCCCGCTCCCGCAAGGAGCAGCTCCGCGACGACGCCCGCGACCTGAAGCTGGGCAGCGGCGGCATCCGCGAGGCGGAGTTCTTCGTGCAGTCCTGGCAGCTCCTCTGGGGGGGGCTGCACCCCTCGCTGCAGGTCCCTTCGACGCTGCGCGCCCTCTCCCGGCTGCGCGCGCTGGGGCTCGTCTCCGACCGCGACGCGCGCGACCTCGACGACGCCTGGGGGCTCCTCCGCCGGGTGGAGCATCGCATCCAGACCGTCGCTCCCTACGCCACGCACACGCTGCCCGAAGACCCGGCCCGCCTCGCGGTGCTCGCCCGCTCTCTCGGATACCCCGACGCCGAGGAGCTGATCGGGGCGCTCGACCTCGCCCGGACGAGGGTGCGCGAGCTCTCCAACGGCATGGTCGCCAGCCTCGTCCGCCCGGTGATCCTCATCGACCCCCGCTCGCCGGGCGCCCGCCTCGCACGCCTCGCGGCCTCCGGGCTCGATGACCCGGCGACCCCCGAGCTGGTCGTCGAGGCCCTCGGCGTCCGCGATGTCGACGCCGCCCTGAGCGACCTCCGCCGCCTCGCCCGTCGCCCCGACCTCCCGCTCGGCGCCGAGACCAGCGCGCAGGTGCCCGACTTCGGACCGCGGCTGCTGAGCGAGGTGCGCGACGCGCCCGACCCCGACCTCGCCCTCTCCCACGTCGCGACGCTCTTCGAGCGGGTCTTCCCCCCGGAGCGCTACGCCCGCTGGCTCCTCGACCGCCCGTCGGTGCTCCGCGGCCTCGTCGGGCTCTTCGGCGCGAGCGAGCAGCTCTCCCGGGCGCTCCTCGCGCGCCCGCAGCTCATCGAGACCTTCGTCACCAACAGCGCCGCGCCCGACCCCGAGGAGATCCGCGCCTGGATCGAGGCCGCCGCGGCGATGGGCAGCGCCTCCTCCGAGGGCGACCCGGAGGTGATCGTGGGCTCGCTGCGCCGCGCCATGCGCGAGGCGATGCTCTCCGTGGGCGTGGCCGACCTCGCGGGCGAGCTCTCCCCCGCGCAGGTGGGCGAGCGGCTGACCGCGCTCGCCGAGGCCGTGGTCGTCGAGAGCCTCCACCTCGCGGGCGCCGAGTGCGCGGCCCGCTACGGATCCGTCGGCGTCGACCCCCTCGCCGGCGTGGCGGTGGTGGCGCAGGGCAGCCTGGCCGCGGGCGAGCTCGGCCACGGCGGCGACCTCGACCTGCTCTTCCTCCACGACCACTCCGACGAGGCGCTTACCTCGGGCGGTAAGCGCGGCGCCATCCCGGCCGGGGAGTACGCCGTCCGCCTGGCGCAGCGCACGCTCTCGCTGCTCGCCGCCTCGCACGACGCCGGCCCCGGCTACGCCATCGACACCCGCCTCCGTCCCTCCGGGGCCCAGGGGGTGCTGGTCACCACGCGCCTCTCCTTCGTCGCCTACCACCGCACGTCGGCCTCCTGGGAGCGCCAGGCTCTCCTGCGCGCTCGACCCGTCGCGGGCGACCCGGCGCTTCGGGCCGTGCTGCACGACGACATCGCCGCCATCGCCTACACCCGCGGCCCCGCCGACCTGGGCGAGCTGCGCCGGCTGCGCGCCCGGATGGAGCTCGAGCTCGGCCGCGAAGACCGCGGAGCGATCTCGCTGAAGTACGGCCGAGGGGGCCTGGTGGACGTGGAGTTCGTCGCCCAGGCGCTGCAGATGACCTACGGGGCCGACTCCTCGATTCGCACCCCCAACACCCGCGCCGCGCTCCGGGCCCTGCGCGCCGGGCACTTGCTCGATGAGGCCTCCGCCGAGACGCTGCTGCAGGCCGAGTCGTCGCTTCGGACGCTGCTCCACGCGACGCGCCTCGCGACCAACCGCAGCGTGCTCATCCCGTCATCCCCCGCGACGGTCGCCATCGCCCGACGGCTCGGCTACCGCGACCGGGCCGAGCGCAGCGCCCTCGACGCCCTGCTCTCGGACCTCGCCCGCACCCGCGACGCCACCCGCCGGGTGTTTCGGGACGTCCTCTCGCAGCTCGACCGGTGAGAGCGCCGCGCGGAGGTCGCTGGCGATCCCCTCGGTGAGGGCGTCGTCGGGCAGCGAGTACACCCGCTCCTGGCCGTCGCGCAGCCGCAGCGACAGGCGCTCGGCGGGGTCGCGGCTCCAGCCGCCGGCCACCGGCAGCGAGCGCACCTCCGCGATCTCCGAGAGCTTCCATCGATCGACGGCGTCGGGGTCGCGCTCGATGCGCAGCTCGGACGCCTCGCGGTCGAGGGTGACCCGCCACACCACCCGGGAGCGCAGCGCCGCGATCACCAGGCCGAGGGCGACGGCTCCTCCCAGGAGGATGCTCGAGAGCAGCGCCCTGCGGTCGACCCCCACCGCACCGAAGCCCCACCGAAGGAAGGACATCGTCCCGAAGACCGTCAGCCCGGACCCGAGCGCCACCAGCACCCGATGTCCCACGGTGACGTGCGCCGACTCGTAGACCACCTCGGGCGTGACCGGCTCCTGCTGCGCTGCCATCGTTGGCAGTGTAGATCGATGAACCCGGCGTCGGTGACCGTGTATCGTTTACGGGTGCCGCGTGAACCATGCTTCACAAGGCCGGGGCGGCGAGGACCAGACACTCCGCTGGTCTTCCTCGCTCACGCTGACGCCTCCGCGCGGGGGCCCGATCGCCCTCCGCCGCTGGCCCTCAGGTTGCACAGGCCTTCGCCGACTCTGCCGAAAGGAGTCTCCTCGCCATGAAGAAGATCGCCCTCTCCTCCCTTCTCTGCGTGTCCGCGACCCTGTTCTCCTCCGCCGCCCTCGCGCAGCAGTGCCCTCCGGGCGCCGTCTGTGCGGGCGCCCAGCTCAACACGGGCATCTTCGGCATCGGGGGCAGCCTCCAGATTGGCGGCGGCGTCGCTGTCCCTCGCCCGGTCTATGTGCAGCCCGCCCAGCCCGTGTACGTGCAACCCCCGCAGCCTGTGTACATCCAGGCTCCGCAGCCCGTGTATGTCCAGCCCCAGACGGTCTACGTCCAGCAGCCCACCCGCTACGTGGTGAGCCAGCCGGTGCAGTACACGACCACCAGCTACCAGTGGATCGGCCTGCAGCGTAACCAGGCCGTCGGCTTCGGCGCCTTCGCGTCGGGCCTCTCCTACGGCGGCCGCGGAGACAACCGCGTCTCCCTCGGCGGCGTCGGGGCGACGATGCGCTTCCGCTACCACCCCTACCTCGCGACGGAGCTGACCCTTGGGGGCTACTTCGGCCGTGACTACAACGGCGACCAGCGAGCCGAGGTGCCGGCCACGGTCAACGAGCTCATCTACTTCAACCCGATGCACCGGCTGCAGGTGTACGGCATCCTCGGCATCGGGATGTCCTGGGCCTCGGTGCAGTACGAGGGCGCCAACGCCGTCACCCGCGGCCGCGACACGGCGGGCTACGCGTACTTCGGCGGCCAGGCGGGCCTCGGCCTCGAGTGGCAGATCACCCGCAACTTCTCGCTCTTCACCGATGCCCGCGCGTTCATCCGCACGCGCGTCGACACCGAGGTCGAGACCAACCCCGAGTACACCCGCTCCAACGGCGTGCGCACCGAGACCACCAACACCTCCGCGGGCATCACGGGCCAGCTCGGCGCGATGTTCTACTTCTGAGGCTTCGAGCGCGACGCTCCCGCGCTACCGCTTCTTCGGAACGAAGGGCGGCGGCGCGGGAGGGCGCGACATCAGCGGCGGCGGAGGCGGGGCCTTCGACAGCGCCGGCGCGACGATCTCCTCCATCTCCTCCATCTCCTCCATCTCCATCTCCATCTCCACCTCCATCGGCTCGATCGCCTCGTCGTCCGAGACGAGCGGTCGGACGGAGGGAGCGCTCCGAGCTGCGACCGGCGCCTGTCCCGCCGCAGGGGTCGGCCGGAAGGCGGGCACCTGCAGCGAGGGCGACCGATGGGGACCCGTAGGGATCGCGGGCGCGATGCGGGGCACGCTCACCGGCGCGGGAGAGCGAGGCGTGGGTTCGACCGGCGCCGAGCCCAGGAACTCATCGAAGGTCGCTCCAACCGCCGCGACCTCCTCGGGCGCCACGGTCGGAGCCGGTCGCACCGGGGCGACGAGGGGAATCGCCCCGAAGGAGACGCGCGACGGAGGAGCGCCCGAGAGCGGGCTGCGGAGCGACCGGGGAGGCGCAGTGACACCCACCGGCTCGACCATGGGCGAGGGCTCGGCCATGGGAGAAGGCAGCGGCAGGGGCAGGGGGGTCGGCGCCGTGACCGCGACCGGCCTCGACGGAGGGAGCACCCGCGAAGCAGGCTCCGAGGGGACCGGGAGGACGCTGGCTCTCGGGTCGAGCGGAGGGAAGGAGCCGAGCTCCTCCTCCTTCGCCGTCGCCGTCGCTTGTTCTGGGGCAGCCGCTGGCGCCTCGGGGGAGGTCTCGACCGCCGGGGCGTCGGAGGCACGACTCGACGACGGAGCCGCCACCGAGAGCTTCTCCTCGAGGTCTTCCAGCCTCACGGGCGCGGGGCCGACCCTCCCGATGCCACGCACGTCCGTGGGCGAGGCAGGCTTCGGGGCCACGGGCGCGTCCGGCGCGGAGGGACCGTGCGTCTCCCTCACCAGCGCCGCGATCGTCGGGGTCAGCGAGGGCTCCATCGCCGCATGACCGTTGAGTCTTGGGGCCGCAGGTGCCTCCTCGCCCAGGGACGACAGGCGCTCGACCAGCACCGACGGCGCGACCCGCTCCGCCCGACGCGGCGGGGTCGAGCCCGCGATCGCCGCCAGCGAGCGATCGACCGCGGTGAGGTCAACCCCGCCCGAGGCGTCACGGGGGAGCGAGGCTCTGTTCAGTGTTCGTCCCATGGGGGGTGGCTTGGGGCTCCTCTCCCGGGCGATCGTGCCGGAACTCCCGGGACTACGCCACGATCGTGTGCGCCCGCGCGAACACCTCGTCGAGCTTCGCGCCGTCCGGGCCGCCCGCGCTCGCCATGTCCGGCCGACCGCCGCCCCGACCGCCCACCAGCGCCGCGAGCTGCCCGACGATCTTACCAGCCTGGTAAGTTCCGGTGGCCTCCTTGGAGACCGCCACCACGAGGAGCGCCTTGCCCTCCGCGGTCGTCGCGCCGACCACCACCACCGCGGGCGCGTGCTTGTCCCGCAGGTGATCGGCCAGCTCTCGCAGCCCCTTCTCGTCGCCCATCGGCGCCCTCGCCACCACCAGGTGGTTGCCCCCTGCGAGCGTGGTCACCTCCGCCGCGCCGCCGCTCCCGCCGGTCATCAGCTGCCGCTTGAGCGACTCGATCTCCCGCTGGAGCTCCCGCTCCCGCTCCAGGGTCTTCTCGACCCGGGCGGTGAGCTCGCCCACCGGGGCCTTCAGCGTGTCCGCCGCGCGCTGCAGCGTGCTCGCCATCTTGCGCGTCAGCTCCAGCGCTCCGAAGCCCGTCACGGCCTCGATGCGCCGCACCCCGGCGCCCACGTTGGCGTCCGCCACGATCTTGAAGAGCCCGATGTCCCCGGTGCGCGACGCGTGGGTGCCGCCGCAGAGCTCGACGCTCTCCCGCCCGATGCGCAGCAGCCGCACCGAGTCGCCGTACTTCTCCTCGAAGATCATCATGGCCCCGCGCGACCTCGCCTCGGCCTGCGTGGTGACCTCGGTCTCCACGGGCAGGTTGGCCAGCACCTCGTCGTTCACGAGGTTCTCGATGCGGGCCACCTCGTCGTCGGTGAGCGCCCGGGTCGAGGCGTAGTCGAAGCGCAGCCCCTCCGGGGAGACCTTGGAGCCCTTCTGCTGGGCGTGCGCGCCGAGCACCTTGCGCAGCGCCCAGTGCAGCAGGTGCGTCGCGCTGTGGTTGCGCCGCGTCGCCTGCCGGGCCTCGCGGTCGACCGAGAGGGTGACCTGCCCCCCCACGGAGAGGGAGCCCGCGGTGACCGTCCCCACGTGCACCACCAGGCCGTGCAGCGGCTTCTGCGTGTCGGTCACCGTGAACGACGAGTCCCCGGCGTTGATGACGCCGACGTCCCCCACCTGGCCGCCCGACTCGCCGTAGAAGGGCGTGCGCGAGGTCACCACCTGACCGCGCGCCCCCGTCGGGAGCGAGTCCACCGGGGAGAGCGACCCGTCGTCGCCGAGCGCGAAGAGCGCCTCCACCCGGGCCTCGTCGACCTCCTTCGCGTAGCCGTTGAACTCCACCGCGCCGACCTTCGCGAGCACGTCGCGGTGCTCCACGCGCACGCGCTCCTCCTTCGAGACGGGGGAGCCCTCGCCCTCGCCCTTGGACACCGCGGAGTGCTTCTCCCTCGCCGCCGCGTAGCCGGCCTCGTCGATGACGAAGCCCCGCTCCCGGCCGATCACCTCCGTGAGGTCGAAGGGGAAGCCGTAGGTCGCGTGAAGGTCGAAGGCGACGTCGCCCGGCAGCACCTTCTTGCCCTCGGGGCCCTCGCGCCAGCCCTCGAACCTCTCCAGCAGCGCCATGCCTGTGGGCACCGTCTCGCGGAAGCGCACGTCCTCCGCGCGCGACTGCGACAGGATGAAATCACGGTGCTGGAACAGCTCGGGGTAGGCGCCGCCCATCTGGTCGATCACCAGCGCCACCACCTTGTCGAAGGTCGGCTCGCGCAGCCCCTGCAGGTACCCGAAGCGGATCGCCCGGCGCATCACCGAGCGCAGCGCCGCCCCGCGGTCCTTGTTGGAGGGGGTGATCCCCTCGGCGAGCGCGAAGGCCGTCATGCGCGCGTGGTCGGCGATCACCCGGCACGCCACGTCGAACTCCGAGTCGCTGCCGTTGTAGGCCTGGCCGCCGATGGCCGCCGCGCGGTCGACCAGCGGGCGCAGCAGGTCGGTGTCGTAGTTGCTCCTCACGCCCTGGAGCACCGCGGTGATGCGCTCGAGGCCCATGCCCGTGTCCACGCTCTGCGCGGGAAGCGGAACCAGCGGCCCGTCCTTCACCGCGCGGTTGAACTGCATGAAGACGTTGTTCCAGATCTCCATCCAGCCGGTGCCGTCGGGGGCGGGCTCCTGGTTGAAGCGGGAGAGGTCGGGCTCCCCGTCGCCCATGAAGTAATGGATCTCCGTGCACGGCCCGCAGGGGCCCGTGTCCCCCATGGTCCAGAAGTTGTCAGCGCGGCCGAGGCCGATGATGCGGTCGTCGCCGAAGCCAGTGACCTCGCGCCAGATCTCCCTCGCCTCGTCGTCCGCCGGGAGCCCCGCCTCGCCGCCGAAGACCGTGATGATCAGGTGGTCCTTCGGGAGCTTCCAGACCGTGGTGAGCAGCTCCCAGGCGTAGGCGATGGCGTCGCGCTTGAAGTAGTCGCCGAAGGAGAAGTTGCCCAGCATCTCGAAGAAGGTGTGGTGCCGCGCGGTGTGCCCCACGTTGTCCAGGTCGTTGTGCTTGCCGCTCATGCGCACGCACTTCTGGCTGGTGGTCGCGCGCGTGTACGGGCGCTTGTCCTCCCCGAGGAAGGCGTCCTTGAACTGCACCATCCCGGCGTTGGTGAAGAGCAGCGTCGGGTCGTTGCGCGGGATCACCCCGGCGCTCGCGACCACCGCGTGGCCCTTGCTCTTGAAGAACTCCAGGAAGGTCGAACGGATCTCGTCGGAGGTAGGCTTCGTCATGGCAGCGGCGGTGTGGATACCACCAGAGCCACTGCGCCGCGAGCCGTTCGCGTCAGCGCGGACCGTACGGATCGCCGTTGGAAGCGCCGCCCCCGCGAGCCGGCTGGCTCGGGCCGAGGAACGGGCTCCCCGCGCTCGTCGCGTCGCGCCGGCGAGGGTGGTCCGCGCCGAAGTCGTAGGTCACCGCCAGGACGAAGCGGGTGTAGTCGTCCACCACGTCGCTCGCGGTGCCCAGCGCGGCCGGCCCCGCATACGAGGTGCGGTATCGGACGAACTCCGCCGTGAGCCGGAACCCGAGGCCCGGGGCGAAGCGGTCGAGGCGCGTCGCGAGGCCGAACCAGGCGCCCAGCCCGAAGGTGGTCCCGGGGTTGTCTCCGAAGGCCTCCTTGAGGTCGGCCCCGACGCCCACCCAGCGCAACTCACCGCCGAAGAGCAGGCCCACGTCGAGGTCGCGCCGAGCATAGAAGGGGATCATCCCCTCGCCCGCCATGCGCAGCCCGATGTAGCTGGTCGGCGCGAGCTGCATCTCCCGGGGGAGCCGCGCGGTGTCGATGCTGAAGGTCTGCAGCACCATGCCCGCGCTGAAGCGCATCATCCCGCCGCCCGCGGGACGCGACGCCAGGGTCAGCCCGAGGATCAGCTCGTAGCCCGAGCTCGCCAGCGGCACCGGCTGCCCGGCGGCGTCCCTGCCCTGCGACGACAGGCCCACCGGGACGCCGATGGAGGCCTCCGCCCCGAAGCCCATGCGCTGCTGGTTGAAGCGGTAGAGCAGCGCGGCGGCGGCCTGCAGCTCGCCGAACATGTTGTTCTCGTAGCCGCGCGTGGTGCGCTCTCCCAGCACCGGGATGCGCCACGAGCGACCCGCCACCCCGCCGCCCAGCCGTAGCTGCAGGAACCCGAGGCCAGGCACGTCGCTCACCGGCTCGTCGTCGCTCGCGGGCGGAGGTCGGCCCGACCCGCTGCCCGTCTCCCGTTGGGGTGGCGTCACCGCGGGGCCAGACGGAGGGCGGGAGGGACCCGCGGGCGCGACCCGCGGAGGGGCCTGGCGGAGCGCCGGAGAGAGCCGGTCCCAGATCTCGGTGCCGAGGGCGCTGATCTCCTCGATGCGATCGAACTCCCAGGACTGGGTGACCGCCGTGGTCCCATCGGCCCCGCGCATCACCTTGAGCTGCAGCCGGTATCCCCGGTTGGGCCGGCGCTCGAGGAAGCCCGTGACCACCGCCTCGAGGCGCAGCTCCCTCGCGACCGACACCACCGCGGCCTCGTCGGCCTCGCCGCCCACGCCGAGACGCTCGGCGGTGCTGTTGTAGTCGCCGAGGGCGCAGAGCTCGATCTCCCCGACGTGGTCGCTGAAGACGCTCGCCACCATGCCGCGGGTGATGGCCGAGCGCTCGCCGGTGAAGGGGCCCACCGCCACCCTCGGGGCCCTCGCCTGCTGCGCGTGAAGCTCCGTCGGGGCCGCGAGCGCCGCCACCACACCCAACAACCCGCTCGCCGCCCAGGGCCTCATTGCGGCGCACGCTAGCATCCGCCGCGCTCCAGGCGGAACCACTCAGGCGCCCGTCGCCGACCGCGAGGCCTTCTCCACAAGGCCCGAGACGCCCCGTCGCTTCGCCAGCACCGCCAGCACCGAGCGCCACCGGACACCCCTCGACACCAGCGCCACCAGCGCGTGGAACACCACGTCCGCAGCCTCGGAGGCCACCCGCTCGTCGGCCTCGCCGTCGATGGCGCGCGCGAGCTCGTCGGCCTCCTCGCGGAGCTTCTCCCCGATGCGCCGCACCCCCGCGTCGAGGAGCTGCCGGGTGTACGAGCGACCCGATGCGGCAGGGTCGCCGCGGCGCGCATCGAGCGTGGCCCAGAGCGCGTCGACCTCGGCCAGCGGGCGAGCGCCCTCCGCCCAGCCCCCAGGGGACCACGCGCGGTAGAAGCACGACGGCGCCCCCGTGTGACAGGTGGGCCCGCGAGGATCGACCTGCAGCAGCACGCAGTCGCCGTCGCAATCGAGCAGCACCTCCTGCACCGAGAGGGTGTGACCGCTGGTCTCGCCCTTCACCCAGAGGGCCGAGCGCGAGCGCGACCAGAAGGTCGCCACGCCCGTGCGGACGGTCTGCTCGAGGGCCTCGCGGTTCATGTACGCCAGCATCCGCACCTCGCCGGTGAGGGCGTCCTGGGCGATGGCGGGCACCAGCCCCTGCGCGTCGAAGGTCACCGCGCGGAGCAGTTCGTCAGGGTCTCTGGGCTGCATGCGCGCGGTTGTACCCCACGCGTCGCGCTACCGCTGCGTGCCCCGTCGCGCGGCGTCGACCTGCCACGCGGCCTCCTCGGCCCAGGCCGGAGGCGGGGGCTCGGTGAACGGCGAGTACGCCGGGTCGATGCGCACCCCGGTCATCTCGGCGGGCTGGAACATCTCGGCGGGCTGGGTGAACCCGGCCTGCTCGGTGAACGCGGCCTCGCGGGGCACCACCGGGCCGAGCTCCACGACGCGGTTGATCGCCTGCTGCATCTGGATGACGGCGAAGATCCAGAAGAAGGGCACCAGCACGAGCGCGGTGCTGAGCGAGCACGCGACGACGAGCGCCTGGGAGATCATCGGGGCCTCGCCGCGCAGCCGGAGCTGGAAGTTGATCCGGTCGGCGAGCCGCGTCGGAAACGCGAAGAGCCAGTAGAGGTTGAAGTAAGGGAGCAGGAAGTAGAGCAGGGCCTTCTGGGGGCTGGGATCGGCCGCCTCGATCTCCGGCAGCTTCCCCCCCTGGCCCGCGTAGTAGACGAGCGAGAACAGCCCGAAGGTCACGATGTGCAGCAGCACCGCGAGCCACACCGGGAAGTGCTGCAGGCCGTTGACCCCGAGGGCCACGCGCTCGACCTCGCTCAGCGCAAGGTCCTGGTTGCGGTAGACCCCTCGCGAAGCCATCGGGAGGGAGCTCGGTACGCTGGTGGCGATCGCGTACCGGAGCGCGGCGTTCTCCGCCCGGAGCTTCTCCGCCTCCCGGCGGAGGTCCTCGTTCTGCAGGGCCATCGCCTGCTGGTCATCGCGAAACACGCCGTCACCATAGCGCAACGGGAGGTCATGCTACGGTGGCGCCAGGCCCTACGATGAATCCTCGCGCGCTCCTTGGCCTCGGCCGCCATGCCCCGCTCCTGCTCCTCCTGTCGCTCTCGCTCGGGGCCTGTGCCACCGGCCAGTCGGGCAGCGAGGGCGAAGGCGAGGACGACGCCGCCGTCGAGGCCGACACCCCCACGATCCCCGAGAAGGACACGCCGACCTTCGACCTGGTGAGCCCCCTCGACGACGTCGGCGAGCTCGACACCGGGAGCCCCGAGCTCGACGCCGGGACGCCCGACACCGGGAGCCCCGAGCTCGACGCGGGGACGCCCGACACCGGGAGCCCGATGGCCGACACCGGCACGCCCGACATCGGAAGCCCGATGGCCGACACCGGCACGCCCGACACCGGGACGCCCGACGCGGGTCGCGCAGACGTGGGCGTCGCCGACGCGGGCCCGAGGGACGCGGGCGCTGCCGATGCGGGCGCGTGCATGGGCGGTCAGGCCCGGTGCGGCGCAGCCTGCGTCGACCTGCAGACCGACGAGGCGAACTGCGGTCGCTGCGGCACCGCGTGCTCCGCGGGCGGCGTCTGCATGGCCGGTCGCTGCAGCACGGCGGCGTGCATGGTCAGCGCCTCGGACTGCAACATGAACAGCGCCGACGGGTGCGAGCTGATCCACGGCACCGCCCTCAACACCTGCCCCGCCGGCGACAACATGGGGGCCTTCTGCGGTGACACGTCGGGAGGGTTCCTGTGCGCGGAGAGCCGGTCGCTGCGGGTGGTCGCGACCCGCACGGGCAACCGCTCCCGGTGGTATCGCGGCCGACTCAACGAGTGCTCGGTCTGCCCCGCCTCGCTCAACGGGCGCCTCACGCTGCGCGTCCCGACCGGCGTCGACTACGACCTCTTCGTCTACAGCGCCTGCGGCCGCCTACTCGGCAGCTCTCAGCAGCTCGCGGGCATCACCGACCAATACACCCTCAGCGGCGGCGGCGACCTCGGCAGCGACAGCTTCGACTTCTATGTCGAGGTGCGCTGGTTCAGCGGCGCCTCGTGCTCGCCCTACACGCTCACCTTCGAAGCCCGCCCCTGAACGCGCTCACCGCGTAGCGCTGGACGCTGCGCGTCAGTGAGTTCGCTTGACGCGGCAGGTTGCGCGCCGATACCCTTTTGAACCATCGTCAATGGCAGACCCGAAGGATCACCCCGAGCTGCACCCCGAGTCCGCCTGGCAGGTCCAGACGCAGGTGCTCCGGGCGGAGCCGGGCCTGGGTCAGCACACGGGTGGCTCCGACTGCCTGGTGGTGATCTACACCCGCGAGGGTCGCGGTCCGCTGGGCAAGCGCATCCAGCTCGACGGGCCGGCGCAGGAGCTCACCATCGGCCGGGACGTGAGCAACTCCCTCGTCCTGGAATTCGAGGGCGTCTCTCGCAAGCACGCGAAGCTGGTGAAGCGCGACGGCGTGTGGTGGGTGCACGACAACAACAGCACCAACGGCACCTACGTCAACGACGTGCTCACCCGCGAGACCCCGCTCCGCAACGGCGACCGGGTGAAGGTCGGCGACGTGATCCTGAAGTACCTCTCCGCGGGCGACCTGGAGTCGGAGTTCATCGAGACCATCTCGCAGATGATGGTGACCGACGGGCTCACCCAGGCGGCCAACAAGCGGCACCTCACGGAGAAGATCACCGACGAGCTCAACCGCTCGCTGCGCCACGGCCGCCCGCTCTCGCTGGTGATGTTCGACGTCGACCACTTCAAGAAGGTCAACGACACCTACGGGCACGTGGCCGGCGACGTGGTGCTCAAGGAGATCGCCTCGCTCGTGCGCAGCCGGGTGCGGCGCAACGAGGTCTTCGGGCGCTACGGCGGCGAGGAGTTCGCGCTGCTGCTCCCGGAGACCACCCTCCAGGGAGCGGTCACCCTCGCGCAGGAGCTGTGCGTCCTCGTGGCCTCGCAGCCCTTCCTCTTCGACCGCATCCGCATCCCGGTCACCATCTCCCTCGGCGTCGCCCAGTGGAACCCCGCGATCCGCACCACCGACGACTTCATCCGAGCGGCCGACGCCAAGCTCTTCCAGGCGAAGCGCGGCGGACGCAACCGCGTCTGCGCCTGAGCGCCCCTCCCGGGCGGTGCACGGCGCGAGGGACTTGGGCTACGTTCACGCCCATGTCCAACATCTACGCAGACAATTCCCGCAGCATCGGACACACGCCCCTCGTCCGCATCAACCGCATCACGCACGGCGCCCACGCCACGGTGCTGGCCAAGATCGAGGGTCGCAACCCCGCGTACTCGGTGAAGTGCCGCATCGGCGCCGCGATGGTCTGGGACGCAGAGGACCGTGGGCTCCTCAAGCCGGGCAAGATCATCGTCGAGGCGACCAGCGGCAACACGGGCATCGCCCTCGCCTTCGCCGCCGCGGCCCGCGGATACAAGTGCGTGCTCACCATGCCCGAGACCATGACCATCGAGCGCCGCAAGGTGCTCACGGCCTTCGGCGCCACGCTCATCCTCACGCCCGGCGCGCAGGGGATGAAGGGCGCCATCGCCAAGGCCGAGGAGCTCGCCGCGACGGAGCCCGACACCTACGTGCTGATGCGGCAGTTCGAGAACCCGGCCAACCCCGCCATCCATGAGCGCACCACCGGCCCGGAGATCTGGGACGACACGGACGGCCTCGTGGACATCCTGGTCAGCGGCGTCGGCACCGGCGGCACCATCACCGGCGTCTCCCGCTACATCAAGCACACCCGCGGCAAGGCCATCACCACGGTGGCCGTCGAGCCGCTGCACTCGCCGGTGATCTCCCAGACCCTCGCGGGCGAGGCCCTGGTCCCGGGGCCGCACAAGATCCAGGGCCTCGGCGCGGGCTTCGTGCCGAAGAACCTCGACCTCTCCATCGTCGACCGCGTGGAGCGGGTCACCAACGAGGAGGCCATCACCATGGCCCGCCGGCTGGCCTCCGAGGAGGGCATCCTCTCGGGCATCTCCTGCGGCGCCGCCATGGTGGCCGCGCAGCGCCTCGCCCTCGACCCGGCCAACGCGGGCAAGACCATCGTCGTCGTGCTGCCCGACGCCGGCGAGCGGTACCTCACGGGAGCTCTCTTCGAGGGGATGTTCGAGGGCGTGGAGAAGGCGACCGCCCAATGACCGAGGGACCTGGCGCGCTCGACGGGGTCGTCGACGCGCTGCTCGCCAGCTACCGCGACGAGCCCACGGGGCAGCGCATCGGGCGGCGCTTCCTGCCGTCGAGGGAGGCCATCATCGCCGTGGCGCGCATCTTCTTCGAGGTGTTCTACCCGGGCTACTACGGCCGGCAGGACCTCACCGCGGAGACGATGCGCTACCACGTCGGGGCGCTGCTCTCCTCGCTGCGCGACAAGCTCGCCCACCAGATCGAGCAGTGCCTCTGCTTCAGCGCGGAGTCCGAGGGCCTGCCCGAAGACCTCCCGGGCTGCAGCGACCACGCGCTCCGGCTGGCCGACCGGCTCCTCGCGAAGCTCCCGGAGCTGCGCGCGACGCTGCTCCGCGACGTGCAGGCGGCGATGGACGGCGACCCCGCGGCGGCCAGCCTGGACGAGATCATCCTGTCGTACCCGGGGCTGCTCGCGGTCACCGTGCACCGCGTCGCGCACGAGCTCTGGGCCATGGGCGTCCCGCTGATGCCCAGGATCATGTCCGAGTGGGCGCACGCCCAGAGCGGCGCGGACATCCACCCCGGCGCCACCATCGGGCCGCGCTTCTTCATCGACCACGCGACCGGCGTCGTGGTCGGCGAGACCAGCCACCTCGGCAGCGACGTGAAGATCTACCAGGGCGTCACCCTCGGAGCGCTGTCCCACCCGCGCGACGAGAACGGCCGGGTGATCCGCAACACCAAGCGCCACCCCACGGTGGAGGACAACGTCACCCTCTACGCCAACGCCACGGTGCTCGGCGGCAGCACCGTCGTCGGCGCCGACAGCGTGCTCGGCGGCTCGGTCTTCGTCACGAGGAGCGTCCCGCCGGGGTCGCGCGTCGCGATGAAGCCCCCGGAGCTTCGGGTGCAGCCCCCCGGCGGCGGCCGGAGCGCGCCGCTGCTCAGCACCTCCCTCCCGGACAACCTCCCCGACTTCGAGATCTGACCCGGCGACCGCCCGGCGCCTCCGCTCAGCGGGCGAGGCGCCGGTGGTCGACCATCAGGCAGCGGTCCTGCACCACGTCGATGCCCGCCGCGCGCAGGGCTTCGCAGAAGGCCGGGTGGCGGATGCCGCTCTGGAGCCAGACCACCCTCGGGCGCGCGGCGATCAGGTCGTCGAGGTGGGCCATGAGGTCGGCCGGGCGACGGAAGACGTCCACGATGTCGACGGGGCCCGGCACCGCCGCCACGCTGCGAAACACCGGGCGCCCCAGGATGGTCGTGACCTCGGGGTAGTACACCGGGACGGGCACCACCTCGACGCCCGCCGAGGCGAGGTACGAGGGCACGTAGAACGCCGCCTGGTCGGACTGCGCCTCGGTCTTGATGCCCAGCACGGCGACGCGGGAGGTCGATCGGAAGAGGTCGCGAAGCTCGGCGTCGGTGGTCAGCTCGCGACCCGGGGGAGGACTGCTCATGAGGAGCAATATGGATCAGACGCGCGGGATGTCCTGGATCTTGAGCAGGCGCTCGAGCCACAGGCTGGAGAGCTTCTCCTGCATCCCCGACTGCTTCAGGCGGTCGTTGAGGAAGGGGAAGTCCACGCGGTCGAGGTCCTGGTCCTGGTTGAAGCAGGTGAAGACCATGCTGACCTTGCCGGTCACCGGGTCGACGTGGCGCTGCAGGCACTGCGCGCAGATCTCCTTCATCATGCACTGCATCGGCGAGTTGATGCTCCCGATCGCGATGTGCCCGGGCTTCAGGTAGGGCTTCAGGATCTCGTGCCGCGCGGCCTTCACGGCGGCCATCATCCGGTCGCTGCCGATCACGATGAGCCGCTCGCACTTCGCGAGCTCGATGCCCTGCGGGCCGAGGTCGCCGCGCGCGTAGGCCATCATGGCCTGCACCATGTTGCCCACGAAGGAGCGGTCCTGCGGGCGCCGCGCGGGGATCGCCGGGCCCACGTCGGAGGTCCAGATCACCTGGTCGGCGGAGGCCTCGATGTCCTCCACGCGGAAGAGGTCGGACGGGTTCTTGTAGCCCGCGAAGTAGATCACCTCGCAGCCGTTGGCCCGCAGCGCCTTGCCGATGGAGAAGAGCACCGCGTTGCCGAGGCCTCCGCCGCACAGCAGCACGCGCTCGTTCTTCGGGATCTCCGTCGGCGCCCCGGTCGGGCCCATCACCACCACCGGCTCGCCCACGCGCAGCGCCGCGATGAGCTTCGAGCTCGCGCCCATCTCCAGCGCGATCATCGAGAGGAGGCCCTTCTCCGGGTCGGTCCACGCGCCGGTCATGGCGAGGCCCTCCATGGAGAGCCGGGTGCCCTCGACCACGTACGAGTACATCTCGTAGTTCTGCAGCCGGTAGAACTGCCCCGGGTGAAACTTCTTCGAGGCCAGCGGCGCCCGCACCACCACTTCGACGATGGTCGGCGTGAGCCTCCGCACCTCGTGCACCACCGCCTGGAGCTGGTCATCGAGCCGCGCCCGCATCGCCGTCCACGCCGCGTCGCGCGCGGGCTGAGCGCTGGGGTCGAGCGCCCTCAGCTCGCCCTCGAAGGCCTTCACCACGTGCGAGTATCCGTCGCGCGCGCTCGACATGGCCTTCACCACCGAGCCCGCATAGACCGGGTGGTTGTCGCCGTAGAAGCTCACCACCTGCCCCTCCGGGCCGACGTACGACGTGAAGAAGCCCTTGTCGTCCGGCGTCGCGCGCATCACCCCGTCGGCGTCGCGCGCCACCCGGTGCTGCTGGAAGGCCTTGGTCTTCGCGTTCATCACGAAGGCCCCCGGCAGCTCGCGCTCGTAGGTCACGTTGGGGGCGGTGCCCGCGGCGATGCAGACGGTGCGCGCCGGGAGCTCGACCACGTCGCCGCTCGCGACGAGCTTGCCGTCCTTTATCTCCATGCGGTCGAAGCGCATCGCCTTCACCGCGCCGTACTGGTCCGGCACCGCCTCCTTCGGGGAGAGGTGCTCGATGAAGGTCACGCCCTCCTCGAGAAACTTCTCGATCTCCTCGTGGTTGAGCCGGTACGCCGGGGAGTCGTTGATGCCGCGGCGGTAGGCCAGCGACACGCCGCCCCACGCGTCGAGCAGCGCGTTGAAGCGCGGCTCCCGGCCCTCCGCCTTCGCCTTCGCCCGCTCCTCGCGGATGAGCCTGCCGTGCCCGAGCTGCTCGTGGAGCACCTCCATCTCCTCGGCCGTGTAGGCGCGCACCGCGGCGGCCTCGCCGAGCTCGCGGCAGAGGGTCTCGTGGCGCTCCAACACCTTCTCGACCTGCACCACGTAGTAGGCGCGCAGCTCGGTGGCGGTGTCGATGCCCGTGAGCCCGCCGCCGATCACGATGGCCGGGAGGCGCACCGGGAGGTTGGCCAGCGCGCTGCGCTTGTAGGCCCCGGTGAGCTGCAGGGCCATGAGGAAGTCCGAGGCCTGGCGGATGCCGCGGATGAGCCCGTTGGGGATGTCGACCAGCGTCGGCTTGCCCGCGCCCGCGGCGATGGCGACGTGGTGGAAGCCGAGCTGCCACGCGTCGTCGAGGTCGACGGTGCCGCCGAAGCGCACGCCGCCGTAGATCGCGAGGTGCTTGCGGCGCGCGAGGGAGACGTAGACGAGCGTGAGGAAGTTCTTGTCCCAGCGGACGGTGATGCCGTACTCGCTCACGCCGCCGAAGCCGAGGAGCACCCGGTCTTGCAGCTCGACGTACTGGGTGCGGAAGTCCTCCAGCGGCTCGGTGAGCAGCGACGGGGGGAGCGGCTCGATCTTGAGGCCGTCCACGCCCGCGACGCCGAAGCCCTCGTTCCAGAGGTAGTGCGCGAGGGTGTACCCGGCCGGGCCGAGGCCGACGACCATGACGTTCTTGCCGTTGTACGGGAGCGCGTAGGGGCGGCGGGCGCGCAGCGGGTTCCAGCGGGTGAGCAGGTCGTAGATCTCGAAGCCCCACGGCAGCGCGAGCACGTCCGTCAGGATCGAGGTCTCGATCTGCGGGATGTTCACCGGCTCCTGCTTCTGGAAGATGCAGGCCTTCATGCAGTCGTTGCAGATGCGGTGGCCGGTGCCCGGCACCATCGGGTTGTCGACCATGATGACCGCGAGGGCCGCGAGCACCCGGCCGCCCTGCTTGAGCAGGTGGGCCTCGGAGATCTTCTCGTCGAGGGGGCAGCCGGTGAGGCCGATGCCCAGGGCGTTGGCCTTGAGCGAGCCGTCCTTGTTGTGCATCCCCTTGGAGCAGCTGTCCTTGCCGCGGTCGTGGCAGTAGAGGCAGTAGTCGACCTCGTTCATCACGTCGCGCAGGTCGGCCCGGCGGTCGGTGAGGGCGAAGCCGTCGCGCTCGCGGCGGTGGTGCGCGCCGATGATCGCCTCCGGGAGCTCGGGCTTCGCGCGCAGCAGCGGGACCAGGTTCTGCGGGTCGAGCGTGCGGGGGAGACGGAGCGACACCCAGTGGTGGTCGTAGTCGTGGTCGACCATGCGCAGCAGGCACCAGCGGTCGACGAGGTCGAGGATCGAGCCGTAGAGCGCCACCGCGTCGGACTCCTGGGCGACCTCCGCGGGGAGGCCCGCGAGGTCGGCCGAGAGCTGCGGGTGCGCGTGCGCCCCGGCCAGGATCTTACGGGCCCTGGTGAAGTCCTCCTCCGTCGCGACCACCCCGCCGCGCGCCGCCGCCTTGCGAAACAGCTCCTCGGCGTGCAGCAGCGGGAGCACCGACTGGGCGACCTCGCGCTCGTCGTTCCAGTGGTCGGGGGCGCCGGTGGCGAGGGAGAGCGCGGCGCGGGCGGCCTGGTCGAGCCTCGCGCGCTCAGCCACGCCGAGCGACTCGATCTCCGAGCGCTTGCGGCGGGCGGTGCGCTTCTTCACGAACTCGCGCTTGAACTCGAAGATCACGCCCTCGCGGCCGATGTCCCCTGCGACGTCGCCGAGCTGCGCCTCGACGCCGAAGAGCCTTCCGAGGAAGTCCGACACCACCGGGGCCACCGCCACCAGCAGCTCGGAGATCTCGTCCGGGCTCGACCCATGTCCCCCATCACGGCGGTACGCCACGAAGCGATCCCAGAGCCCGGGGTCGAGCGCCGCGCGCGCGTGCGCGTCGAAGGCATCCATCAGCCTCGGGAGCTGCGCGACGTCCCGGAGGTCTTCGTAGCTGAAGCCGCTGATGCCCGCGGTGAAGGCGCGGGGCGGCGGCGGGAGGGTGTCACGGTCGATTACACGGTCGGAAAGCGTGGCAGTGAAAGCGATGTTCATCGAAGAGGGTCTCCTCCAGGTCGGTCGCGCGGGCGCTCTATCACAGATCCCCGGCGATCGCTGCGACGGCCTGAAAGCCCGCAAAGAGTGCGAGGGAGAGGGGTCGGGCGACGCACCCGCCGGAGGCGGCACGTGGCCCTCCGCGGGGTGCCGGTCAACCCATGCGAGGCCCCGGACGCCCTGCTAGGGTCGCGCCGCGATGAACCCGCTTCGACTCCTTCTCGCGTGCGGCTGCATGGCCGCGGGCTGCCGCACTCCCATCCCCTCGGACACGCCTGCGCCCTTCGACGCCGCGGTCGACGCGGTCGACGCCGCGGCGCTCGCCGAGGCCTCCGCGGACGTCGCGCCCGATCTCCCTTCGGCCGGGCCCACGAGGCTGCGCGTGGCCACCTTCAACGTCCATCGCTTCTTCGACACCACCTGCGACACGGGGCGCTGCGCCGCGGGCGACTACGAGGCGCTCCCCTCCCCCGAGGCCTTCGCGCAGCGCGCCGACGAGATCGCCCGCGCCATCGAGCGCCTCGACGTCGACGTGGTCTTCCTCCAGGAGGTCGAGACCGCCGCGTCGCTGAGCGCGATCTCCGAGCGCCTCGGCGCCGCGTGGCCAAGCTCCGCCCTCGGGGAGATCGGCACGCCCGCCTCGGTGGACGTCGCCGTCGTCGCGCGCGATCCGCTGCGCGCCGTGCGCACCCACCGGGAGCGCGTGCTGCACCGGCCCGACGGGAGCAGCACGGTGTTCTCCCGCGAGCTGCTGGAGGTCGAGCTCGACCACGCGGGGCGCCCGGTGATCGCCTTCGCGGCGCACCTGCGCTCGATGGTCGACGACGACCCCGGGCGGAGGCTCGCCGAGGCGCAGGCCGCCCGGGAGATCATCGGCGCGCGCGCGACCGAGCGCCCGGAGGCCCTGCTGCTGCTGGGCGGCGACATGAACGACGTCCCGGGCTCGGCCACGCTCGCGGCGCTGGAGTCCGACGGGGCCCTGGAGCGCGCGACCGGAGGGAGGGCCGCGGAGGAGATCGCGACCTACGTGTACCGGGGCGCCGGGCTCGCGCTCGACCACGTCTTCCGGGCGCGGGATGGGTCGGGCGCGGTGATCTCTGAAGAGGTCTCGGTGCGATGGGACGCCCAGCCGGCTCGCGGCTACGGCGGCTCGGACCACGCGTCGCTACGCGCGGTCTACCGTTGGGAGTGAGGCTTCGTCAGCGGGGGCAGATGAGGTGCACCGTCTCGCAGGCCTGGAAGCTCGGGAAGCTGCGGCCGCAGTCGGCTCCCACGCAGGTGCAGCCGCCGATGGCCACGCAGCGGTTGCCCTGCCAGTAGATGCCCAGGAGCCGCTCGCAGAAGCCCTCGCCCATCGCCTGCTGCGGGGCGCAGCCCGGCACCGAGGCGTCGGGGCGGACGGTGCCCGAGTCGGGACGAATGACCCCAGAGTCGCGGATGACCCCCGCGTCGGGGCGGATGACCCCCGAGTCGACGCCGCAGCCGGGGACCGTCCGGCAGGACACGTTGCCGCCCGGGGCGCACGCGCACTGCGTGCAGCGATCGATCAGGCACACCTCGCCCACGCGGCAGATCACTCCGCGGATGTTGCAGGTCGCAGGCCCCGCGTCGAAGGGCGGCGGCGGCATGACGCCACCGTCGAGGCACGGGGTCATCACGCACTGGAGCCCGCGCGGGCCGCAGCGGCACTCGGCGCAGCGATCGGGGAGCGGGCAGATGGCCCCGAGCGGGCAGACGGTGCCATCGGGCATCACGCACGCCGTCGGGGTGGTTCCGCCGTCGAAGGGAGGCGGCGGGGTGACGCCGCCGTCGAGGGGAGGAGGAGGAGGCGGCATCTCACAGGGGCCGCGGTAGAGATAGGGGCGGTCGGGGCAGGTCGAGCTCGCGCCGAAGGTGGCGCCGTCGCAGCCGCAGAAGGGGGCGACGTCCGCGGTGCAGGCGCGGCCCTGCGCGGGCTGGCAGGTCCACGGCACGCTGCAGCCCTCGGGGCCGACGCACTGCTCGCCGCGGCCGCACTCCTGCGACCGGGTGCAGAGGCGCTGCGCGGCGTCGACGATGGGGGTGGGGCGATCGACGGTCACGCCGGTGTCCTGGACGAGGCCCGCGTCCACCCCGGGGCCCGAGTCTCCGGACGGCGGCGGGCCCACGAGGTACGTCGAGCCGCAGCCCGCGAGGAGCCCCGCGAGACCGAGCGAACAGAGCAGTCGTGTCGGGTGAAGCATGGTCGAGCCTTGTACCGCACCGGCAGAGGCCCGTCACCGCGCCGCCCTCGCCGACGTGCGCTACGTCGCCCGCCCTCCAGAGGGGGAGTCGGGTCAGCTCACCGGGACGCAGTGGTAGTCGGTTCCGGGGCAGGAGGTGCAGCGGTCGCCCGAGCAGGTGACGGCCATGTACCCGAAGGCGCAGAGGCACTGAGCCCCCGCGGCGCAGGTCGAGTGCCGGGGGCAGGTGATGTTGCCCGGACAGCTGATGGCGCCCGTTCCGCAGAAGCTGGAGCGCGCGCAATACCAGTTGGGGTATGCGCAGGAGGTGCCGCAGTCTGCGCCCGCGCAGGTGCGACCGACGTAGCCCGGGCGGCACGCGCAGAGGTTGTCGGCGGTGCAGAGGCTGTTCGAGGGGCAGAGCGCGCCGTTGGAGCAGGTCTCGGTGAAGTTGCTCGCCCCGCACGACGGCACCACGCAGTGCCCGAGGTCGTCGCAGACCTGGCCCGCCGCGCAGCCCGGGCCGCAGGTGCCGCCGCAGTCATCGCTGCCGCAGCGGCGGTCGGTGCACTCGGGGACGAAGGCGTTGACGCAGGTGCCGCTCCAGCGGCCGCTCGGGTCGCAGGTCTCCACCCCGTCGCGGCAGTACCCCCTGCCCCGAGACGCAGGCGGACCGGGGTAGCAGGTTCGTCGCTCGCCCGGCGCGCAGCGCACCTCGCCCGTGTCGACCGGCACGTCGAGGACCGTCGGGACATCCACCGCCACGCCCCGGTCGACCGGCACGTCGGGCAGCCCCAGGTCGAGCGGCATCGGCCGGTCTTCGCCCGCGTCCAGGGCCACGGGCGCATCGAAGCCCGCGTCCGCGCGCCCCGCGTCGAAGCCCGCGTCCATCGCCACCGGAACATCCACCGCCGGGGGAAGGTCCACCGCGGGCTCCGCGTCGACCGGAGCGGGCGCGTCCGTCGGGGCCGCCACGTCCCGCCGCACGTCGGCCGACGGGGTCGCGTCGCGCCGCACGTCCGGCTCCGGGAGCGTCCACCCGCAGCCCGCGACCAGGGCCACCACCCCGAGCCCGCGCCTCACCAGCGCACCCGCAGCCCGCCAGGGCCGACCGCCACCCGCCGCTGCTGCTGCGCGCTCGGCGCAGCCTGGTCGAACACCATCGCGGTCACCGCCAGCGCGAGCCCGAGGCCCGCCACCACCGCGAGCCCGTTGACCACGCCCGCCCGGTCGTCGAGCGCCGCCTGCGTGTCGGCGCGGTCGCCCACGCACGAGACCGGCACCCCCGCTCCGCCGCAGCGCTGGAGGTAGTCCGACTCGGTCGACGCGCCGTCCACGCCGAGGCCGAGCGCCGTGGCGCCCGCGATCAGCGCGACGCCCCCGGCGACGAGGCTCGTCACCTGCCAAGGGCGCAGCCCTCGACGGTACGAGGGGCCGCCCTCCACGGCGTAGCAGAAGCCGCTGCGCAGCACCGAGCCGGGAGCGCACACCACCGCCGCGCTCGCCGGGGTCGAGGCCTCGATGGGCACGTCGCGCTCCAGGCTGACCGCCTCCTGGGTGACCGCTCCTCCGGGGACGTCGAGCGAGCGTCGCCAGGTGCGGTAGCCCGCGGCGCGCACCTCGACCTGCAACGCTCCGGGCGTGACGATCGTCGGCTCGGCCATCGGCAGCGTGCCCACCACCCGCTCGCCCACGCGCACCTCGGCGCCCGGCACCCCGCCGCTGAGCTGCAGCCGGCCGACGTGCGACTGCGCCTCCGCGAGCCAGCCCGCGGCCTCGGCCTGGTGCCTGCGCAGCCACGGGTCGTCGGCCATCTCGAGGGCGTCGCGAAGGTGGGCCTCGGCCTCGGTCCAGCGGGCGACCCGCAGCTCGCAGGCGCCCATCTCGCCGAGCGCCCGCGCCGTGCGGCCGTGGTCGAGCGCCTGGCGAAACAGCTCCAGCGCCCGCTCGTACTCCCCGCGGCGGCAGCGGTCGGCGGCCCGGCGGGCGAGGAAATCCACGTCGTCGGCGTCTTGCGCCGAGGCGCTGGGGGCGACGCACAGCAGCCCGAGGGAGACCATCATCGCCGCGCGGCTCACCCGCGCCCTGCCGGACATCGGGCGGACTCTGCGAAATCTTCGGCCCGAGGGCAATGATCCATCGCCGCTGGAGGATTGCCCCGCACCCGTCCGCTCTGATAGCGAACCGGTTGCCGTGACCGGAACCCCTCCAAAGCCCACGAGCGACCCTGCGCGGCGGCAGCTCGTCCTGCAGACCGCCGCCCGGCTGCTTCGTCACTACGGCCCGATGAAGACCACCATCGCCGACATCGCTCGGGAGGCGGGCATCGGCGTCGGGAGCGTGTACCTGGAGTTCTGCTCGAAGGACGACATCGTCGAGGCGCTCTCCAGCGACGGCCACGGGCGGGTCATCGCCGCCATGCGCAGCGCGCTCGCGGCCGAGGGACCTTGCGCCGACCGGCTGCGCGCCATGCTCGACGCGCGCTTCGCGGCCTTCTTCCAGCTCTCCGACGAGGGCGCCCACGCGGCCGACCTGCTCTGCTGCGAGCGCAGCGCGGTGCAGAGCGTCCACAAGCGCTTCCTCGAGGAGCAGCACGCCCTGGTCACCGGGTTCCTCGCCGAGGCCCACCGCGCCGGGGAGTTCGCCGTCGACGACGCGGGCGCCTCCGCCCACGCACTTCTCACCGCCTACGAGACCCTGACGCCGCCCTTCCTCTACGCGCGCTGCCGCGAGAGCGCCGAGGCGAGGCACGCGGCCTTACACGACCTGGTACTGCGCGGGCTGCTACGCCGGGGCTGACTTCCGCTTCTTGGGCTTCGGCACCTTGCCCACGCGGGGGTCTGCGCGGCGCACCAGCTCGCAGACCCACAGCACCTCCTCCTCGAAGCTCTCCGCCGCGGCGGGGATCACCTGCCACCCGCTCTCTCCCGGCCCGAACACCGTGATCGAGCGGATGGACGGCAGCTCCTTGCGCAGCGAGGCGTGGTGCTCGGCGGTGGTGGCGATCCACACGCCGTCGTCTGCGGTGCCGCGGCCGTCGCGCAGGACCAGCACGATGCGCGGCCCGACGTAGATCGCGGTGCACCCGAACATCGGCCTCGTGGTGGGGCCGAGCACCTCCAGCTCGTCGAGCACGAACGCGAAGGGCACCTTCTTCGGCCCTCTGGCCTTCACCCCGAGCGCCTCTTCCGCGATCGCCGCGGGATCCCTCTTCTTCACCATGGCGACCAGGGAGGTAACCCCCAGCCGGGCGCCGACGCAACGTGACGCGCAGGCACGGTGTGCTCCCGCCGCCCTCCCCCTCCGGCGCGCGAGACCCGCGGGAAACACCGTGTCTTCCGCTCACCGCTCGCCCGGCACGGAGGCTGCTCACCGGCTCCGACATCCCTCCCACGGATGGAGCTCAGCACCCGCCATGAACCTTCGCACCCTTGCTTCTTCCCTCGCCCTCGTCGTCGCGTCGCAGTCCCTCACGGGCTGCTTCTTCCTCTTCGACCGCCATGACTACGACGACCCGCCGCCCTCGGTCCTCGTACCGCCGACGGAGGAGAGCTCGTCGTTTCGCTTCACCGCGAGCCGCGGCTGCGGTCCCTCCTCCCAGTGCGCTCCCGACCGGCCGCTGATGGCGGGCGTCCGGGAGTCGCTGGAGGTCACCATGGCCGACGACTTCTCGGGCGCCGCGCCGACGGTGAGCACCAGCGATGCGTCGGTGGTCTCGGTCAGCGTGATCCAGACGCTGTCCGCGCAGGGCGGGACCTACCGCGGGGTCTTCGAGGTGCGCGCCGGAGAGCGGGCGGGCAGCGCGGCGATCACCGTCACCCAGAGCAGCGGCCAGTCGGCGACGGTCGTGGTGCGCGTCGACGAGGCCGCCGGGATGGACCTCGTCGAGGACGAGGGCACCGCTCGCTACGACCGCTCCCGCGACCACATCGCGCTGCGCGTGGGGGAGCGGGTCTCGATGAACGGCCAACCCGTCAACCGCGCCAGCGAGCGCCTCTACGCCAACGACGGGGTGGTCTGGACGGTGCCCGACACCGGGAGCGTGGCGCTCTCCTGGGGCTTCATGCAGGGCGAGCGCGTCGCCGACGACCACGTCTACGTGGAGGGCCGCGCGCCGGGCACGGAGGTGATCACCGTGCGCGCAGGCGTGGTCGAGCGAACGATCGTCGTCGACGTGCGCTGAGGGGGCATCGAAGGGGGCTGGGCCTGTGGGTTGGAAGGCCTATCGCTTCTAGCCATCTCGGCGGAGCGCCCATCGCTCCCCCAGTACGAGCGCGAGGCCGTCAGCAAGGAGTCCGACGGTACGACCGCGAGGCCGTCAGCGAGGAGTCCGACGGTACGACCGCGAGGCCGTCAGCGAGGAGTCCGACGGTACGACCGCGAGGCCGTCAGCGACCAGAGCCAGACCGCGACCGTCAGGGAGCGGATGCGACCTACCACGCCGCCAGTCGTCGTCTGGAGCCGCGGTCTGCTTCCGGGCAGAGGCGGCGTCAGAATTCCGCGCTGGCAGCGTGGTAGGTCGCCTCCCCGCCCTTACGGGCTGGGGTCTGGCTCTGGTCGCCGACGGCCTCACGGTCGTACCGAGGAGGGATGGCCCCACCTTGTCCGCGGGCGACGCTACTCGTAGGTGACGATGGAGGGCGCGCGGAGGGCGAACTGGAAGGGCGCGTGCGAGTGTTCGAGCAGCGCGGGCTGGCTGGTCACCACGCGCACGTACGAGTCGGGCGCGGCGTCGGTGAGGAGCCTCGCTCGCTGCCCCCGGTTGATCATCATGGTGGTGGTCGGCACCGCGGCGCCCGCGGCGAAGAGCTGCACCTGCGTGCCGTTGGTGAAGGCGATGGCGTCGATGTCCGAGCGGCGATCGGGGAGGCCGGTGGCCGTCGCGAGGTTGGTGCGGAAGGTCCACTCGGTGTCGAAGCTGCGGCCGCGGAGGGAGGGGACGAAGTCGGCGTCGAGGAGCGTGCCGTCGGAGGGAGTGCCCGGGTCGGCCTCGATCCACGCGATGGCGGGGGTGGAGCTGGTCGCGGTGACGAGGGTGTTCGCGGGGAAGTCGATGGCCGTGGCGGTGACCGCCCCCACGAGGGCCCGCATCGTCACCGTGGAGCCGACGGTGAAGGTCACGGCCGAGGGGCCTTCGAGCGACTGCACCATCATCCGTCGGACGCCCGGCGCGCCCGCGGGCTCGACGTAGCGGAAGGCGTTGCCGCGCAGGCCCCCATCGTCCGACGGGAGATACGTAAAGTGGTTGTAGGTCTCGCCCAGCACCTGCCCGAAGGCGGTGACGGGCGCCCCCACGGAGGTCACCCGGTAGACCCCCGAGGTGGGCGTCGCGACCGTGTGGAATCCGTTGGGTGTGGGAGAGGTCCAGGTGTCGAGGGTGATGCCCGCGCCGGTGTCGGGCACGCGCTGCACCACCACCGAGCTCGGAGCCGCCGCCCCCGTGAGGATCGCGATCCCCCCGGCGGACCAGGTGTAGAGCTCGTTGCCTCGCAGCGCCCCATCGAGCGCGCCCGCGGGCAGCACCTTGTCGCCCGTCGGACCGTCGTGCACCCACGCCACGAAGGGCGCGTCCCCGTCGAGGCGCAGCACGCCGCTCGCGGAGACCGTCCCCATCTGGACGCCCGCGGCCGTGAAGGTCATGCCCGGGAGTGCGGTCGGGGTGGCGGTTCCGACGTCGAGAGAGAGCCGCAGGGCGTTGGCCGTGGGCGAGTACACGTGCACCGCCCCTGCGCCCGGAACGAACACGAAGGACGCGTGGCGCGGCGTGCGGCAGGCGGCGCTCTCGCACACCTGGGCCGCGGTGCAGGCGTTGCCGCAGGCGCCGCAATGGGCGGGGCTGGTCTGGAGGCTCACGCACGCGCCGCCGCACAGCGCCGTCCCCATCGGGCACATCGGCACGTCGGGCACATCGGGGACGTCCCGCACGTCCGGCACATCGGGGACGTCCACCGCGACGGGCACGTCGGGCGCGTCCACCGCGACGGGGACATCTACGGCCACGGGCACGTCCGTCACGACGGGCACGTCCATCACGACGGGCACATCCATCGCCACGGGCACGTCCATCGCCACGGGGACGTCCATCGCCACGGGCACGTCCATCGCCACGGGCACATCGGTCGTCTCCGGCTTGTCCGTCGCGACGGGCTTGTCGATCTCCACGACCGCGTCCGCGACGCCCGAGTCGATCTCCACCACCACCGGATCGCTGCTGCACGCGAGCGCGAGCGTCGCGCAGAAGAGGGAGAGAGGAAGTGGCTGCTTCATGGGATCTCCTGAGGGGAGGCGCTGATGCGATCGCGTACGAACGGATGGCCCCTGATCGATGCGTAACACGGCGCGTCCGGCGCACCGCTACGGAACGCGGGCCATCCACGCGTCGTCGAAGATGCGCGAGCGGTAGCGGTCCCAGCCGTCGGCGAGCACGGCCACCACCGGGCCGTCGACCCGCCCCTCGCGGGCGATGCGCAGCGCCGCCGCCACCGCGGTGCCCGAGGAGCCTCCCACCAGCAGGCCCTCCTCGGAGACCAGCCGCCTCGCCATGGTGAAGCTCTCCCGGTCGTCGACCACCTCGACCCCATCGATCACCGACGGGTCCATCACGGCAGGAACCTCGCTCGACCCGATCCCCTCCAGCAGGTACGAGCCCCCTTCGGTCAACGGTCCGTATCCCAGTAGTCCCCCGAGTCGGCTCCCCCTCGGGTCGGCCAGCACCACCCTCACCCTCGGGTCCATCCGCTTGAGGTATCGCCCCACGCCGGTGATGGTCCCCCCCGTCCCGGCGCCTGCGACGAAGGCCCCGATGCGCCCCTCGCACTGCCGCCAGATCTCCGGCCCGGTGCTCTCCTCGTGCGCCCTCGGGTTGGCCGGGTTGCGAAACTGGTCCGTCAGGAAGTGCCCCGCGCGCTCGGCCGCGATGCGCCTCGCCACCACCTGGAAGTTCCGCGGATCACCGGGCGGCGCGTTCTCCGTGATCACCACCTCCGCGCCGAGCGCCCGCAGCGACGCCCGCTTCTCCTCGGACATCTTCTCGGGCATCACGCACAGCAGCCGGTAGCCCCTCGACGAGGCCATCAGCGCCAGCCCGACGCCCGTGTTGCCCGCGGTGGCCTCGACCAGCGTGTCGCCCGGTCGCAGCGCCCCGCTCCCTTCCGCGGCGTCGACGATCGCCCGCGCGATGCGGTCCTTCACCGAGCCGCCCGGGTTGAGGTGCTCGCACTTCACCAGCACCGGCACGCGACACCCCTCGCTCACGCGCCGCAGCGCCACCAGCGGGGTCTCGCCGATCAGGTCCTCCACGCCTCGTCCGCTCACCGGCGCACGCTACCTCAGGGCCCACCGCGGCGCAGAGCTCTGCCCTGCCTCGCAAGACATGAATTTCTCAGACCCTGCGCGCGAACTCCTACGGTTCGTTCATGCACACCGACCTACCTGTTCCGCAGCGACGCACCGACGCCCGAGCCGCGGTCTCGATCCCCGCGGCGGTGTTCGCCGACGGCTTCGACCAGCCCGTCGAGCTCGAGTGCACCAACCTCTCCAGCACGGGGATGTTCCTCCACGGCAACCCCTCGCTCACCCTCGGCGAGGAGGTCCTCCTGGTCTTCATCCCGCCCGGAACCTGGCACCGCATCTTCATCGAGGCCGTCGTGGTGCGCACCCGCGCCGACGTCCCCGGCGAGCGCGGCCTCGGGCTCCGCTTCGCCCGCATGCCCCGCAACGACACCGACGTCCTCCGCAGCGCCCTGCACCGCCGCCGCGAGGAGGCCCGCGTCTGGGACGTCGCCGTGGCCGACCTGGAGTTCGACCTCGACTCCAACTGAGCTCCCGCTCTCCTGCTACACCACCCGGGCCGTGCCCTCCGCCCGCTCCATCCTCCTCGCCCTCGCCCGCATCCTGCTCGCCGGGTGGATCCTCTCCGCCGTCGCGCTCTTCCTCCTCCAGCGCCGCCTGGTCTTCGCCGCCCCCGCGGAGACCGTCGCTCCCGCCGCGAGAGGCGCCACGCTGCTCTCCGTCCCCTCCGGCTCGGGCTGGCGCGTCGCCGCCCTCCACTGGCCCGCCCCTCCCGGAGCGCGCACGGTGGTGCACTTCCACGGCAACGGAGAGCAGCTCGCGTGGCAGGTCGAGCTCGGCGAAGGCCTCCACGCGGCGGGCTACGGCGTGGTCGCGGCGGAGTACCCCGGCTACGGCCTGATGCGCTCGGTGGAGCCCACCGAGGCCACCCTCTACGCCTCCGCCGAGTCGCTGCTCCGTCACCTCGAGGGCCCTCTCCACATCCCTCGCGAATCGCTGGTTCTCCAGGGTTTCTCGCTCGGCACCGGGGTCGCGTCGGAGATGGCCCGCCGGGGTCACGGATCGCGCCTCGTGCTCATCGCGCCGTACACCTCGATGGCCGACATGGGCGCCCTCACCGCCCCGTGGCTACCCGCCCGGTGGCTGGTGCGCGACCCCTTCGACACCTGGAGCCGGGCGCCCTCCATCACCGTCCCGACGCTGCTCCTGCATGGCGCCGACGACGACATGATCCCGCCTGCGATGAGCGCGGCCCTCGCCCGCAGGCTCCCCGACTCGCGGCGGGTGCTGCTGCCCGCGACGCACCACAACGACGTCTTCGCCCGCTCGATGGTCGAGGTGCTGACCGCGCTACGCCGCTTCGCCCCGCCGTAGCGGGTCGCGGGCTGAGCCACCCTGGGCCAGCGCGGATGGGCGCCGCGCAAGACCGCCCCACCCTTCGCCCACATCGACCACACGACGGACGGCGATTCCCGGCTGGGCACACGCATTGCGATCAGCTTCCGGCTGGAGGACGACGCGATGCGCTTCCCCGGACTGCTCCCCCTGCTCGCGCTCCTCGCCGCCGCCGCGAGCGCCCACGCCGATCCTCCCCCGCGGGCCCGTCGTCGCGTGGCCCGGGACTACTTCCGGCACACGATCTCGCTGGGCGCCTCGGTGGGCGTGGGCTCTCCGCTCGGCCTCACCGGGGGCTTCGTCGAGCTTCGCCCGTGGCGCGCTCTCGGGGTCTCCGTGGGCGGCGGCCTCGGCGGCAACTTCGGCCCGAGCGTGGCGGCCACCGTGATGGTCTCGCCCGTCGGGACACGCCGCTGGGCCCTCGCGCTGGAGACCTCCCTCTCGCACCACATCGCCTACGCCCAGGGCCGGGCGCTCAGCGACGGTCGCGAGCTCCCGGGCTCGTCCAACTGGGTGGGCCTCGGCGTCGCCAGCGAGTGGCGGCCGAGCCGTTCGCTGCTGCTCCGCGTGGCCGTCGGTCGCTCCTGGCTGCTCGACACCAGCGGCTATGGCGTCATCCGACAGCGAGAGCTCACCGAGGCCGAGCAGGCCATCGGGTTCCTGCCTGGCGTGACGGCCGTGGACGCGGCGCGCGCGGCCATGGCGGGCGAGACGCTGGGCGTCTGGTACGTGCACGTCGACATCGCGCCGACCTGGCGCTGGTAGCACCTCAGCCCCGGGAGACACCCGAAGGCTTCGCTCGTACGATCGCCCGATGCGCGCCCAACGCCCGGTGTCCGATGCCCACATGGCCGAGGCCGTCCGTCGGGGAGTGATCACCCCCGAGCAGGCGGAGGCCCTGCTCGCCCTCGCCCGCAGCGAGGCCACCCCCGGCGACGCTCGCCTCCCCGACCTGCGCTGGACCACCGTGGTGTCGGCCCTCGCGGCGACGGTCGCGGTGCTGGCGCCGGGATTCGCGCTCTTGATCGAGGGTCGCGCCCATGACGAGCTCGGCCTGGCCGGAGCGTCCGCCGCGGCGCTCGTGGCCTGCGGGCTCTCGGGCAGCCTCGCCCGTGCCCAGGGGTGGGGTCGGGCCCCCGCGGCGATCCTGACGGCGGGCGTGGCGCCCTACGCGGGCGGCGTGGCGATGTTCCTTACGGGCCTCGCGCAGGAGTTGCGGGGCACGGCGCAGCAGGCCGCCGTCACCACGCTCGTCGCGACCCTCGTGGGCATCGTCCTCTGGCGCACCCGTCGCGTCGGTCCGGCGCTCGCGGTCGCGGGCTTCTGCCTCCCCTTCGGGGTGATGGCGGCGGCGCACTCTTTCTGGCCCGGCGAGGCGATGAACCCCTCCCGGGTGACCGTCGTGGTGACGTCTTTCGTGAGCCTCGCGGTCGCCGCGGCTCGACCCTCCTGGGGGCGTGGCGGCGGCGTCGACGGCACCCCGTGGTGGGAGCTCGGCACCTTCGCAGCCGCGGCGGTGAGCGTCACCGCGGGCTTCTCCCTGGGCCTCGGCGGCATCGCGGTCTGGGCGCCCGTCGCGCTGGTCGTGGGCGCGCTCGGGCTCTGGTTCCGCCGCTGGACCTACCAGCTCGCAGGAGCCTTCGGGCTGCTGTGGGTACTCGGGCTGCGCCTCCACCACGAGTCGACGGCGCTGCAGGCCGGAGCGCTCGTCGGGTTCTGCCTCCTGATCGCCACCGCGACGCAGTGGCACCGCCGCCGCGAGCTGTTCCGGGTCGTGGAGCGCGACGCCTCCGCGGAGCTTTCCTACTGGTCGTGAGCCCCGCTCACTCCCTCACCCGCACGGCCGTCCCCAGCGCCTCGGTCACGGCCCTGGCCCTCGCCCTCCGCAGGTCCGTCTCCATCATCCTCAGCGGAACCACCCTCACCCCCTCCTCCCCGTGCTGCATCCACAGCGCGTTGGCGGTGAGCGTCACCAGCGAGAGCCTCCCGTCGTGCATCCGCTCGAACTGCGCCCTCATCAGCGCCGCGTCCCTCGTCGCCGGATCGACCAGCACCCGCTCGATGGCGGGCGACGGGTTCTCGAGCCCCCTCCACTGCGCTCCGTAGTTGGAGAGCAGCGAGCCCATCGACCACGCGATCACCGCGTCGCCCCTCGGGGAGGTCACCCGCTCGACGCGTGCCTGGGTGACCACGCCGGAGCCCACCACCACGTCGGCCCCCGCCTCCACCAGCTGCCTCGCCAGCGCGCGCTGGTCTTCTCCCACCGGCCGAAACGGAGCGCGGTTCCATTGCACGCCCGCGACCACCACGTCGGCCTGCGCGCGAGCTGCGGTCACCGCCGCGATCGCCCTCGCCCCGTCGATGGACTGCGCCACCGTCGCGTGGGTCGCGTTGCGCCCTGCGCCCATCTGCACCCGCTGGGTGAAGCACAGGAACGCCACCCGCATCCCGTCGCGCTCGGTCACCCACGGGGTCCACGCGGCCTCCTCCGAGTCGCCGGCCCCGACGACGCCGAGGCCCGCGCCTCGCAGCGCCGCGGCGGTCTCCGTGAGCCCGTCGCCCATCTGGTCGTAGGCGTGCTGCGTCGCGAGGCAGACGCCGTCGAAGCCCACGCGGGCGAGGTCGCGGGCCACGGTGCGCCCCACGGCGCGGGTCGTCCCCAGCGCCCCGGGCGCTCCCGAAAAGGGCGGCCGGAAGGCGTCGGTGAGCGGAGAGTCGAGCCACGCGAGGCTCACCTCCCTCGGCGCGATGATCGACGCGATCCAGTTGAGCGCCCACGCGAGTCCCCCCTGGGCGGCGTGGTCCTCGAAGTGCGCGAGCACCCCGCGGTGCAGCATGATGTCGCCCGAGAGGGTCACCACCACCCGCCTCGACGGCGCAGGGACGTCCACCGGCACATCGACCCGGACATCGACGGCAGCCTCCGCGACGGCGTCGACGCGAGGCACATCGAGCGCCACCGCGGCGTCGGGCCGAGCGCTCCCCCGACAGCCCACGAGGGCCAGACCGAGAGCACAGATGCGAGCGTTGGCGGCCACCACAGCCCTCACTTCACCGCGATCATCGCCTTGAGCTGCGCCAGGAGATGCAGCGACTCCATCGGCGTCATCCGGTCGATCTCCACGGCCTCCAGCGCCGCGATCACCGGGTGCTCCCTCGACACCGGCGCCGGTCTCTCCTCGAAGAGCCCGATCTGCTTCGGGGCCTTCTTCATCGGGCCTTCGCCGCGCTCCAGGTCCTTCAGCATGGCCCTCGCGCGCAGCAGCACCGGCTCCGGCAGCCCCGCGATCTTCGCCACGGCTACGCCGTACGACCGGCTCGCCCCGCCCTCCGCCAGCTTGTGAAGGAACACGATGTCGTCGCCGGTCTCCCTCGCCGACACGTTGACGTTGGCGACGTGCGAGCGCGTCTCGGCCAGCGCGCAGAGCTCGTGGTAGTGCGTCGCGAACATCGCCCTCGCCTTCACCGCGTCGTGCAGGTACTCCGCCACCGCCCACGCGATGGCGAGCCCGTCGAAGGTGCTGGTCCCCCGGCCGATCTCGTCGAAGAGCACCAGCGAGCGCGCCGTCGCCCCCCGCAGAATCGTGGCCGTCTCGCGCATCTCCACCATGAAGGTGCTCGCCCCACGGGCCACGTCGTCGCTGGCGCCTACGCGGGTGAAGATCCGATCGACCTTGCCCACCCGCGCCGAGCGCGCCGGGACGAAGCTCCCCGCCTGGGCCATCAGCACGATGAGCGCCACCTGCCGCATCAGCGTGCTCTTGCCCGCCATGTTGGGGCCGGTGACCAGCAGCAGCCTCGCGCCCGACTGCTCCAGCTTGATGTCATTGGGAACGAAGGCCCCCGGCTCCAGCATGGTCTCGACCACCGGGTGCCGCGCGTCTCGAAGGTCGATCACCCCGCTCTCGTCGACGATGGGCCGGGTGTAGTCGTGCCGGTGCGCGACCTCCGCCAGCGCCGCGATGGCGTCGAGGTCCGCGAGCTGGTTGGCCAGCTTGGAGAGCCTCCCCACCGCGTCGGCGACCTTGCCCCGGAGCTGCTCGTAGCGCGCTCGCTCCAGCTCCCGGGCGCGCTCCTCGGCCTCGAGGATCTCCGTCTCCAGCGAGGTGAGCTCGTCGGTGATGAAGCGCTCTCCCCCGGCGATGGTCTGCTTCCGGCGATAGTCGCTCGGGACGAGGTGCAGGTTGGCCTTCGTCACTTCAATGAAGTACCCGAACACTCCATTGAACTTGATCTTCAGTGAAGAGATCCTGGTGCGCGCCCGCTCCCTCGCCTCCATCGAGAGGATCACCTCCCGCGCGTTGCTCGCCAGCGAGGTGTAGCGATCGAGCTCCGGGTCGAAGCCCGCGCGAAACACCCCGCCGTCCTCGAGCGCCGCCGGGGGGCTGTCCGCGAGCGACCCTTCGAGCATCGCGCAGAGCGGCGCGCAGGGGTCCATCGCGCGCAACGAGCCCAGCGCCTCGGCGGCCTCCGCGTTGGCGGTGAGCGTGGCGAGCAGCGTCGGCATGCGGCGGAGCCCGTCGCGCAGCGAGCCCAGGTCGCGCGGCGTGGCGACCTTCATCGTGGCCCGCACCGCGAGGCGCTCCAGGTCGGGGATCATCGCCAGCGACTCGCGCACCCCCTGCCGCAGCTCGGGGTGCACCACCAGCGCCTCGACGGCGTCCTGGCGGCGGTGCACCCGCTTGATGTCCTGGAGGGGGAAGGCCAGCCAGGTGCGGAGGCGCCGTGCGCCCATCGCCGTGATGGTCTCGTCGAGGTGCGCCAGCAGCGTCCCCTTCTTGTCGCCGCGCACCGAGCGAAACAGCTCCAGGTGCCCCTGGGTGGTCTCGTCGACGTGAAGGTGCTCGCGCGCGTCGAGCCTCGCCGCACGCTGCACCGACACCGCCGTCCCCGGCTGGAAGGCCATCGCGTAGCGCAGCGCCAGCGCCGCGGCCACGCGCGTCCCCACCGGCAGCTCGCCGAAGCCCGCGTGCAGGGCCTCGTCGCCCATGGCGGCGGCTAGCACGTCGCTCGCCTCGCGCGGCCCCAGCGGGGCCACCGAGCGGACGAAGAGCCTCGGGAGCAGCTGCACCTCGGCGCGCACGGCGGCCTCGTGATCCTTCGGGCAGACGAGCTCACGGACGTCGAGGCGCGCGAGCTCGCCCACGACCCCGAAGAGGTCTTGCACCTCGCTGGTGAAGAGCTCGCCCGTGGAGAGGTCGTAGGCCGCGATGGACCACAGCCGCCCGCTCTCCGGCGGCACCACCGCCGCGAGAAACTGGTTGGAGCGCGCGTCGAGCGACTCGGCGTCGAGCACCAGCGCCGGGGTGAGCACCCGCACCACGCCGCGCTTGACGATCCCCTTGGCCTTCGAGGGGTCCTCGAGCTGCTCGCAGACCGCCACGTTGTGCCCCATCTCCAGCAGCCGCGGGATGTACGCGGGCGCGGCGTGGTAGGGGATGCCGCACATCGGGATGGAGTCGGCCTCGTTCTTGTTGCGCGAGGTGAGCGTGAGGTCGAGCGCCTTCGCCGCGGTCAGCGCGTCGTCGAAGAAGAGCTCGTAGAAGTCTCCCATCCGGAAGAAGAGCAGCGCGTCGGGGTAGCGCGCCTTCTCTCGGAGGTACTGCTGCATGGCAGGCGCCTGGGCGCCCTTCGATTGGGTTCCGTTCATCGCACTCCACGCGCCATCAGCGGGTGTTGAGGGCGCGGGAATATGCCCGCTATCGCGCGCCTCGGCTACGGCGTGTTGACCGGGTCCGGCGCCCCGTAGAGCGGCAGCGGCGGCGGGGCCGGGGTGCGCAGCACGGCGTCCTGCCGGAGCCCCGCGACGTCCCCGACGACCACGTCGTGCTCGTCGGCGAACACGCTCTCCCGGCCGTACACGGTGTACACGCGGAGCGCCCGGCCATACTCGGCCATGTATTGATCGGGCTCGCGGCGCAGCACGACCGGGCGCACCACCTCCAGCGAGCCGCGGATGTCGAGCGCCACCTCGCGCACCCGATCGCCGACCCCGAGGTGCGCCCGGCGTATCCACGCGGTGATGAGCCCCCGGCCGGGGCCGAGCACCACCGTCGGGCGGTCGCCTCGCAGCACCTCGTAGCTCCGCGCGCCGTTGTGGAGCCGGGTGACGGTGATGGTCGGGGTGCGCAGCTCGTACCGCCGGATGTCGGCCATGCCGTCGGGCCGGGGCGCGCCCGGGACGGTGAGGCGCCTCCAGGCGCGCAGCGGGAGCCACGCGCGGTCGTAGACGACCTCGACATCGGCGATGCCGCGAGGCCACTCCTGGCGCACGGTCAACGTGTAGAGGCAGTCGCGCTGTCGGAGGGAGAAGCGCTCGTTGACGAGCTGCTCGACGGAGAAGGGCCCCGAGCGAAGGTGACCCTCGGCGATCACCTCACCCGCGGGGAGCGGAGCGGCGCCGCACCGAGGGTACGGGAGCTGGGGGACGGAGCTGACCGGGAGGTGCTTGCGACGGCAGGCGGGGCTGAGGAGCGCGGCGACGAGCGCGACGAGCCTGAGCCCCCTAGGAGACAATCAGTGATGTCCGGCAGCGCCCGCCGCGGGAGCGGCGCCAGCCGGGGCGGCCGGCGGGGTGAAGACCGGCAGACCGCCCGGAGCGGCCGCGCCGGTGCGCTCGAGGACGCGCGCGCCGTTGTCGATGTCGACCCTGGTGCGCGTCGAGAGGTCGTCGTTGGACAGCCCCAGGAAGATGCCCAGGAAGAGCAGCGCCCCGAGGAGGATGATCGTGTGGATCGCCTTGTCGCCCTTCAGGTGCATGAAGAACGTCGCCACCAGGGCGGCCTTCGTCGTCGCGATGATCATCGCCACGAGCGTGTTGGCGGCGCCGAGGTCGACATAGGAGACCGCCACGGTGATGACCGTGAGGACGATGAGCGCCGCGAAGATGGCGATCATGAACAGCGGCGAGGAGACGTGCGCGTGCACCTCGCCGTTGTCGTGGTCATCCGCGGGCGCGTGGTCGGACGTGTGCTCGGAGGTCGCGGTGCTCATCATCCCACCAGGTACAGCAACGGGAAGAGGTAGATCCAGACGAGGTCGACGAGGTGCCAGTACAGCGCGCCGATCTCGACCGGGGTGAAGAACTGCTTGGAGATCTTGCCGTCGAGGTTCTGCTTGAGCACCCACGACAGCACGCCCATGCCGATGAGGACGTGGACGCCGTGCAGCCCCGTCATCATGAAGTAGAGCGCGAAGAACATGTGCGCGCGCTGCGGCAGCACGTGCCCGTGGTGCGCGAACTGCTGCAGGTGGGCCTGGAAGTAGTGCCCCGGCAGCAGCCCGTCGTGGAACTTGTGCTGGTACTCGAAGAACTTCACCACGAGGAAGATGACCGCGCAGATCAGCGTGATCACCAGCCAGCGGGTGGTGCCCTTGCGGTCACCGACCTGGGACTGCCGCACCGCCAGCGCCGCCGTGAGCGAGCTGAAGAGCAGCACGACGGTGTTGACCGCGCCCATGATCCGGTCGAGGCGCTCGTGCGCCATGCGGAACATCTCGGGCTCCTGGCCCCGGAAGATGCCGTAGGCCACGAAGAGCCCGCCGAACATCAGGATCTCCGTGGCGATGAAGATCCACATCCCCAGCTTGGCGGAGTCGAACTGATGGACTGGCGTATCGAAGTGATGCGCGAGGAAGGGGTACTGATGCCCGTGCCCATGCTCGCCCGCGGGGGCGGCGTGGGAGGCGTCGGTGGTGGTGGCGCTGCTCATCGCTGGTCTCTCTACGAGTGATCGTTGGCCGGAGGCGTAGGCGCCTCGCTCAGGACTCGGTCTTCTTGAAGTCTTCGGGGAAGCCGTCGAACAGCTCTTCCTCGGTCGCCTCGTGATAGTCGTACGGACCGCGGGTGATCACCGGCGTCTCGGCGAAGTTCGAGAAGATCGGCGGCGACGCGGTGTTCCACTCGAAGCCGGCGGAGCCCCAAGGGTTGGGGGGCGCCTTCGCGCCCTTGCGCAGCGACTGGATCAGCACGCCGGCGAGGATGAAGAAGCCCACCGCGAGGATCCACGACCCGTAGGTCGAGAACGCGTGGTACGGCCGGAACTCCGGGACGTAGTCGTAGTAGCGACGCGGCATGCCGCGCGATCCCATGATGAACTGGGCGATGAACACGGCGTTGAAGCCGGCGAACACGAAGCCGAAGGACACCTTGGCGGCGGTCTCGTTGTAGAGCTTGCCGGTGATCTTGGGCCACCAGTAGAGCAGGCCACCGACGAAGCCCATCACGGTGCCGCCCATCATCACGTAGTGGAAGTGGGCGACCACGAAGTAGGTGTCGTGGAGGTGGATGTCGATGGAGAGCACGCCGAGGAAGAGCCCGGTGAGGCCGCCGATGGCGAACTGCACCAGGAAGGCCAGGGCGTAGAGCATCGGGGTCGTGAGCCAGATGGAGCCCTTGTAGAGGGTCGCCGTCCAGTTGAAGGTCTTCACGCCCGAGGGGATGGCGACGAGCATGGTCAGCCCGGAGAACACCATCGTGGCGAACTCGGACTGTCCGCTGGTGAACATGTGGTGGCCCCACACGAGGAAGCCCAGCAGGGCCAGGCCCAGGGAGCTCATCGCGATGGCGAAGTAGCCGAAGACCGCGCGGCGGGAGAAGGTCGCGAAGAGCTCGCTGACCACGGCCATGCCCGGCACGATCATGATGTAGACCGCGGGGTGCGAGTAGAACCAGAAGAAGTGCTGGAAGAGCACCGGGTCGCCGCCGAGGGAGGCGTCGAAGATGCCGAGGCCGAGGAGCTTCTCCATGGCGAGGAGGGCCAGGGTGATGGCGAGCACCGGCGTCGCGAGCACCTGCATGATCGAGGTCGCGTACATGCCCCAGATGAAGAGGGGCAGACGGCGCCAGTGCATGCCGGGGGCGCGGAGCTTGTGGATCGTGACGATGAAGTTGAGCCCGGTGAGGATGCTCGAGAAGCCGAGGATGAACACCCCGAGGGTCATCGACACCACGCTCGATGAGCTGGTGGTGCTGTACGGGGTGTAGAAGGTCCACCCGGTGTCGATGGCGCCGGACACGATGCTGAAGAGGCAGAACACCGCGCCGACGACGTAGACGTAGAAGCTCATGAGGTTGAGCCGCGGGAACGCCACGTCCTTCGCGCCGAGCATGATGGGCAGTACGAAGTTGCCCAACGCCGCCGGGATGCTCGGGATGATGAAGAGGAACACCATGATCGCGCCGTGGAGCGTGAACACCCGGTTGTAGGTGGCCGCGCCCATGATGGTGCGCCCGGGGGTCAGCAGCTCGAGGCGGATGAGCAGCGCGAACATGCCGCCCATGAAGAACGCCAGGATCACGGCGACCAGGTACATCACCCCGATGCGCTTGTGATCGAGGGTCGTCATCCACGACCAGATGCCCCTGCCGGCCTTCAGGTAGTTCTCGTTCGGATCAGGCTCCTCGTGGTGCGAGGGAGCATTTGCTACTTCGGTTGCCATATTCGGTTTCCTCGAAACTCCCTGCAGGACTTCGTGGCCTTCAGCGCAGCGTTCGGATGTAGGCGATAATCGCGTCGAGCTGCCGGTCGGTCAGCGAGCCCTGGTACGAGGGCATGATCGGACCGAAGCCCTGAACGACCTGCGCGTTGGGTTCAAGGATCGACCGGCGGATGAAGTTCTCATCGGCCAGGACGCGCGTGCCGTCCGCGAGGGGCACCTGCTGACCGAAGAGGTGCTGCCAGGTCGGGCCGGTCATCGGCGTGCCGTTGACCGAGTGGCAGGTGTTGCAGTTCTGCTGCGTGTAGAGCTGCTCGCCCCACTCCGCGGGGGTGAACTCGCGGCCGTCGGCGTGCGAGGGCGCGCGCAGGATGGACTCGAGGTAGCCCGCCCACGCGGACTGCGGGACGATGTGCACGAGGCCGCCCATGGAGAAGTGCCCCGTCTCGCGGGCCGAGCCGTCGGCCTGGGTCACGGGCTCATCCGCCGCGCCGCAGTACTCCGCGCAGTAGAAGCGCGTGTCGCCGGTGTGCGTCGCCTGGAACCAGAGCGTCGAGTACATGCCCGGCACGGCGTCGCGCTTCACCCGGAAGGCCGGGACGAACATGGAGTGGATGACGTCCTCGGAGGACATCACGAAGCGCACCGGGCGGTTGAGCGGGACGGTGACGTCGTTCTGCGAGTGGCCGCCGTTCGGGTACTCGAAGTCCCACGACCACTTGCGGGCACGCACGCGAATGTCGAGCGCGTCCGGGGGCGGCGAGGTCAGGCTGATGTAGCCCGAGAAGCCCCAGTGGAAGAGCATCACCAGCAGCACCACCGGGGCGACCGTCCAGGCGAGCTCCATCACCAGGTTGTGCCCGGTGGGCTCGGCCTTCACGCCGGGCCGACGGCGGTACTTCACGACGAAGTACACGGCCGTACCGATGATCCCCACGAAGAGGATCACGCTCATCCAGTAGAGGAAATAGAACAGCCAGTCGAAGCCCGGGCCGAAGGTCGACCACTGGGCGGGGAGCTGCTTCATCAAATCGGTGCTGTTCATCGCAGAAGCCTTCTCAGGTCTGTTCGTGCTGTCGGTGGAAAACCATCTCAGGTCGCCGCGCCGGTGGGCGCCGCGGGGGGAAGCGGCCCGGGAGAGCGCCGTCGACGCTCACGAAGCCACATCACGGAGAGAAACGAACCAAACACCAGCAGCGTCACCACGCCGCCGAGCCGCATCACCCGCATCGCCCAGAGCACGTAGCCCTGACCCTGCGGGTCGTAGTGATAGCAATAGAGGATCAGGCGCTCGACCGTGCTGATGGAGCGCCCCTGCGAGGCCTCGAGCAGCCCGACCCGCACGTCCGTCGGCTTGTACTGGATGCCGTAGAGGTAGCGAGCGACCTTGCCGTCCGGGGTGAGCAGCATCGTCACCGCGGGGTGCGCGTACTGGTCCTGGGCGCGGTCGTAGCGGTACTGGAAGCCCACCGCGTCGGCGACCCGCCGGATCTGCGACTCCGAGCCGGTGAGGAAGTGCCACCCACGCGCCGCGGAGGGGCGGTTGTACTGGGCGAGCACCCTCCCCCGCCGCTCGTTGGCCACGCGCGGCGTCTCTCGAGGGTCGATGCTGATCGTGACCGCGACGAACTCCTCGCCCACGCTCCAGGTGGTCTCCTGAAGGCCACGCACGGCGGCGTTGAGCACCATGTTGCAGAGCGTGGCGCAGCGCGAGTAGGCGAGGTTGAGCACCACCGGTCGGCGACCGTCGAAGTACTGCCCGAGTCGAACGGGCTGGCCGTTCTCGTCGAGGAAGGTCGTGTCGCCGGGCACCTGCCCGTTGAGGTGCTCGATGACGCCGATGTTCTGCATCTCCCGCGGGAGGACGTTCACCTGCGCCTCCGCGCTACGCGAGAACATCGCGAGCGCGGAGCACAGGAGCAACGACCATGCGGAGACGCGGGAGATCATTCGGTTCTCAGTGCGCTCCGGGAGCAGCCGCAGGGTGTGCAGGAGCCGCAGCCGCAGGAGCGGGAGCCGCCACCGGAGCGGGAGCCGGCGCGACGACCGCAGGAGCGGGAGCCGGAGCGACGACCGCAGGAGCGACGGCCGCAGGAGCGGGAGCCGCGACCGGAGCGGGAGCCGGAGCCGGCGCGGGACGCGGCACCTCGAGAGGCATGAGGGTCCAGCCCTGCAGCGGCGCGAGGTCGGCCGAGGTGGTGGGGCTGATCGCCCCGGGGCGCTGGCCCTGAGCCACGGCGGTCATCGCGGCCGGCAGCCCGCTGAGGCGGCGGGCCTCGTCGGCGCGCACTCGACCCGCGGTGTACACGTACGAGCCCCCGCGCAGCATCGCGTCGATGTGCGCGCGGCTGCGAGCCTCGTAGGAGTCGTTGAAGTACGAGACGAAGAACATTCGCATCGCCACCAGGACGCCGAGGGAGATTGCTCCGACGGTGACGATGACCTTGATCGGTGGTTCGGTCTTGTCGACGGCCATGATCCTTCAGATCCTTGTCAGACGTTCTCGAAGCGCTTGGAGCGCGCGAAGCGCGGGTCGCCCACAGGCACCACCGGGTGCTGCGACATGCGGAAGAAGACCGCGGCCAGGTAGACGCCGCCGACCCCGAGGAGGCACGCGATGTCCATCCAGTGGGGCGCGAGGGCCTCGGAGAGCTGCGGGCCGATGTTCTTCGCCGCGGCGTAGTTCGGCATCACCAGCCAGTACATCTCGACGACGTGCATGAACAGCAGGAGGGAGGCCGCGAGCACCAGCACCTTCTGCCCGGCGTAGCGCTTCGTGTTGCGCGAGAGCAGCAGCGCGAAGGGCACGACGAAGTGCAGGAAGAGGATCGCCAGGCTCACGGTCTTCCACGGGCCGTTGCTCCAGCGGAGATGGAAGAACACCGTCTCCTCCGGGATGCTCGCGTACCAGATGAGGAAGAACTGCGAGAACGAGATGTACGCCCAGAAGACGTTGAACCCGAAGAGCAGCTTGCCGAGGTCGTGGAAGTGCTCGGTGGTGATCGCGTTGCCGCTCACCCCGGAGGCCCGCATCGCGTAGGCCATGAGCACGAGCACCGAGAAGATCGCCACCATCGTGGTGGAGAAGATCTGCACCCCGAAGATGGTCGAGTACCAGTTCGGGAGCAGCGACATGATCCAGTCGAAGGCCGCGAAGGTCGTGGTCAGCGCGAGGCCGAAGGTGGCGGCCGGAGCCATTCCCTGGGAGCTCGCGGTGAGCTTGAGGTCCTTCGTGGTGTCCTGGAGGGTGCTGTTGCGAAACAGCTTCATCGTCAGGAGCGTCCAGAAGAGGAAGTAGACCACCACGCGGAAGTAGAAGAAGCGGTGGCTGAGGTACCAGTCCTTCGACGCCATCACCTGCGCGTGGAGCGAGTGCTCGATCTCCTCGTCGGACATCCGGTGACCCGGCGCGCCGGGGACGTGCGCGACCGCGGGCGCCGCGTGCTCACCATGCTCAGCGTGCGCGGCCGGAGCGGGGTGCCCATGCTCCGGGGACTGCGTCGCCGTCTGGTGCGCGGCGTGAGCGCCGTGGTCGGGGTTCCACCACGGGAGCAGGTGATCGAGGTTGGCCACGATCGGGAGGAAGAGCAGCGCGAAGATCGGCAGCGCGCTCATGAAGAACTCGGCCGTGCGCCGGATCGTGACGCTCCACCCGGCGTTCGTGAGGTGCTGCAGCAGCACGAAGAAGGTCGCGCCGATCGCGATGGTCAGGAAGACGACGAACGCGAAGAGGTACGAGAACGCGAAGCGCTGCCCGTCCGCCGCGAAGCCAGCGCCCGCGCCCGCGAGCCCGAGGACTCCGACGCCCGCGGCGATCTTCCACGCGTTGGCCCAGGAGGTTCCCGAGGTCCGAAAGTCAGTCTTGTCGTTGGTGGCGGCGCTCACGGCGTGGCTCCGGTGTTGATCTGGCTGAGCTGGAGCGCGCGCACGTACGACACGATCGCCCAGCGGTCGCTCACGGGAATCTGCGCGGCGTATCCGGGCATGTTGCGCACCCCGTTGGCGATGGTGGCGTAGAGCTGACCATCGGGGATGTGACGGATGCGGTCATCGTGCAGGTTGGCCGGCTGCGGGTACGCGTAGCGCGGACCGTCGGGCCCCTGGCTTCGGAGGTACACCAGGCCGCGGCCGTCACCCACTCCCCCGTGGCACGGGGTGCAGTAGATGCCGTAGCGCTGCTGGCCCCGGCGCACCATGGCGTCGAGCCCGCCGGCGGCCTGCGTGACCCGATCGGGGATCGTCATCACGTAGGCGGGGCTGTCGGTCTCGTGGCCGAGCGTGACGTCGTCCTCGAGGAAGCTCTCGTCGTGGCCGACGGTGAAGTTGGCGTACTGCACGTTGGCGCCGCCCGGGAAGCGCGCCACGGTGCCCTCCGGCGGATTGCGCATCGTGCGGCCGTCACCGTAGAACGCGCTGTGCGCCTGGGAGTTGTAGCGCTGCTGGAAGTGCATGTTTCGCAGCGGGGTGATCGGAGCATCGGTGGAGACCTCGCCCCGACAGCCGACCACGAAGACCGCGAGGGACGCGGCGATGGAGAGTGCGCGGCTCACGACTCAGTGTCCTCGATGATCTCGATGTGGTTGGGATTCGTCGACGCGAGCAGCTCGGGCGTGCGGTCGGCGTCGAACTTCGGATCGGCGTACTCGACGCTCACGAAGAACTTGTCATCCGTCGCTGCCTTGAAGCGGTCGCTCTCGAAGATCGGGTGGTGGTGCCGGGGCAGCTTGTTGAGGCCGAACATCCCGAAGACCGCGCCGAAGGCGGAGAGCAGGATGGTCAGCTCGAAGCACACCGGCACGTAGCTGGGGATCGAGATCGCCGGCTTGCCGCCGACGATGATCGGGTAGGCGATGCCGTTGGCGTAGGTGATCAGGGCGATGCCGGTCATGAGGCCGGTGATGCCCATCACCAGGACGATCCAGCCGAGCCTGGAGTCCTTCATCCCCATGGCGCCGTCCATCCCGTGGATCGGGAAGGGGGTGTGGGTGTCGAACTTCGTGAAGCCCGCGTCACGGAGCTTCGCGGCGGCCTTCATGCAGGCCCCGGGGGTCTCGTACTCCGCGAGGAGCAGCGCGGGCCTGCCCTCCGGGACGCTCACCGTGGTGATCTCGACGGACATAGGTTCAGTGCCCCTCCGCGCTGGTCGCGAGCGCGGGCTCGCCGTGGCTGTCGCCCTCGTGGGCCTCGTCGTGGTGCTCGCCGAAGTGCGGATCAGCCTCCGGGAGGATGCTCTTCAGCTCGGCGATGGCGATCATCGGAACCCAGCGGAGGAAGAGCAGGAACAGCGTGAAGAACAGGCCCAGCGAGCCCATGTAGGTGGTGATGTCGATGAGCGTCGGGTGGAAGTAGCCCCACGAGCTCGGGATGAAGTCCCGGTGCAGCGACGTCACGATGATCACGAAGCGCTCGAACCACATGCCGATGTTGATGAAGATCGACACGACGAAGCTGAGCGGGATGTTCGTACGCAGGCGCTTCGACCAGAAGAGCTGCGGCGAGATCACGTTGCAGGTGATCATGATCCAGTACGCCCAGGCGTACGGGCCGGTCGCGCGGTTGATGAAGACGTAGCGCTCGTACTCGTTGCCCGAGTACCAGGCGACGAAGAACTCCATCGCGTACGCGTAGCCAACGAGCGAACCCGTCGCGAGCATGATCTTGTTCATCAGCTCGACGTGGGTCATCGTGACCAGGTCGGTGAGCTTGAACACCGAGCGCGCGATGAGCAGGAGCGTCATCACCATCGCGAAGCCCGAGAACACGGCGCCCGCGACGAAGTAGGGCGGGAAGATCGTCGTGTGCCAGCCGGGCTCGACCGAGGTGGCGAAGTCGAAGGACACCACCGAGTGCACCGAGAGCACGAGGGGGGTGGAGAGCGCCGCCAGGATCATGTAGGCGCGCTCGTAGTTCTGCCAGTGACGGTTCGAGCCGCGCCAGCCGAGGGCGAGGAAGCCGTACACCATGCGGCGAAGGCTGTTCTTCGCGCGGTCGCGCAGGGTGGCGAGGTCGGGGACGAGGCCGACGAACCAGAAGAGCAGCGACACCGTGAAGTACGTGCTCACGGCGAACACGTCCCAGAGCAGCGGGCTCTTGAAGTTGGGCCAGATGCCCATCTGGTTGGGGATCGGCGCCAGGTAGTACGCGTGCCAGATACGGCCGACGTGGATGCCCGGGAAGATGAGGGCGCAGATGACCGCGAAGATGGTCATCGCCTCCGCGAAGCGGTTGATCGACGTGCGCCACTTCTGACGAAAGAGGAACAGCACCGCGGAGATAAGGGTTCCCGCGTGGCCGATGCCGACCCACCAGACGAAGTTGGTGATGTCCCAGGCCCAGGCGACCGGGGAGTTATTTCCCCAGACACCGACGCCGCGCCAGAACAGGTACCCGATGGACCCGAGCAGCACGCCGGTGAAGGAGAACGCCGTGAGGAAGGCGATCCACCAGCCCTTGGGCGCAGGGTTCTCCGTCACCCGGCTCACGGCCTCGGTGATGGACTTGAAGGTGCTCTTCGGGGCGACGAGGTCCTTCTCGCCAATGGCCTTGATCGGTGCGTCGAAGCTCATCCGAGCATCTCCGGGTTCGGATTGCGGATCTTGGCGAGGTACAGGGTTCGCGGCTGCGTGCCGATCTCCCCGAGCAGCGCGTAGCGCCGGTCGTCGCGGTGCAGGTGCGCGATGCGGCTCTCGCGGTCATTGAGGTCACCAAACACGATCGCGTCCGCAGGGCACGCCTGCTGGCACGCGGTCATCAGCTCGCCGTCGCGGATGTGCCGGCCGCGGCCGTTGTCCGCGCGTCGCGCCTCGATCTTGCGGCCCTGGATGCGCTGCACGCAGTACGTGCACTTCTCCATCACGCCGCGGAAGCGCACCGTGACGTTGGGGTTCATCTGCATGCGCACCGTCTCCGGGACGTCGGCGTCCTCGGGCTGGTAGACCCCGTCGTTGTGCCAGTTCAGGTAGTTGAAGCGGCGCACCTTGTACGGGCAGTTGTTGGCGCAGTACCGCGTGCCGATGCAGCGGTTGTAGGACATGTCGTTGAGGCCCTCGGGGCTGTGCACCGTGGCGTTCACCGGGCACACGTTCTCGCAGGGCGCCTCTTCACACTGCACGCAGGCCAGCGGCTGGAAGGCCACCGCCGGGTCGCTCGTCGCCTCGACGTCGCGGTCGCTGCCGTGCGACTTCGGGCTCACGAAGTAGCGGTCGATGCGCAGCCAGTGCATCTCGCGCCCGCGGGAGACCTGCTCCTTGCCGACGACGGGGATGTTGTTCTCCGACTGGCAGGCGACGACGCAGGTGTTGCAGCCCGTGCAGGTCGCCAGGTCGATGGTCATGCCCCAGCGGTAGCCGGTGCTGTAGTCCACCTCGCGCCAGAGCGGCAGCGTGCGGGGCGTCGGCGAGCGACGAGCGGCGAAGTTCGGCGTCTCGTTGAACTCCGCCAGCGTGGCCTCGACCGCCATCGGACGCCCCTCCATGCGGAAGTGGTCCTGCGTCTGCGAGAGGGGGTACGTCGCCCCGGTCTTCGTGAGCGCCACGCCGTCGGTGAACCACAGCGCCCCGGCGGAGCGGAGCGGGGTGACGTCGAAGCCCTTGCGGTTGCCCACGCGGCCGGCCTTGGTGCGACCCCAGCCGAGCGAGAGCCCGATGCTCCAGTCGGCCTGGCCCGGGAGGATCCAGGCGACGAGCTCGACCGAGCGGCTGCCCTTGGTCAGTCGGATCATGTCGCCGTTGCCGATGCTCAGCGCCTCGGCGGTGGCGGGCGAGACGTACGCCGCGTTGTCCCAGGTGATCTTGGTGACCGGGTCCGGGAGCTCCTGGAGCCAGGCGTTGTTGGCGTGGCGGCCGTCGAGCACCTTGGCGTCCACGAGGAAGTTCACCTCGAGGTTGCTCCGCCCGATGGGCGAGCCGGCCTGCCGCTGCGCCATGCGCTGAGCGACCGCGCCACCCTGGATCGACGGGAGCGCCGGGTTGTTCGGCGCCTCGACGTGAACGCCGCGGTTGAGGGCGCGACGCCAGGCGCGGTTGAAGATCACCGCGGGCACCCCGGCGCCGCGGTGGGTCTCCTGCACGAGGTCGTGGCCGCGGGGCGACGGCGCATCGGCGAGGAGGGCCAGGATCTCGATCTCCGAGCGGCCCTGGAAGAGCGGCTGGATCAGCGGCTGCTGGATCGACACGGTGCCGTCGAGCGACTGTCCATCGCCCCATGCCTCGAGCTCGTGGGCCCGTGGGATGTGCCAGGTCGCGCGCTCGGCGGTCTCGTCGCGGTGCGAGGAGAGGACGAAGCTGGCGGGGACGCGGCCGAGCTTCTCGCCGAAGGCCAGGTCGCCCGGGGCGTCGTAGACGGGGTTGCCGCCGAGGATCACCAGCGCCTGCACCTGACCAGCGCCCATCGCCTCGGCGAGGGCCGCGATGTCGGTGCCGTGGTCGACCTCGTCGCGGTCCGCCGGGGCGATGTAGCGCACCGTCTGCCCGGCGTTGCCGAGCGCCTGGTTGATGGCGTGCGCGAGTGCGTGGACGGTGGCGGGCTGCCTGGAGCCGACGACCAGCGCGGAGCCGCCGCGGTGGGCGGCGAGGTCGCTGGCGACCGCCTCGACCCACTTCGCGGGGACGCCCTGCGGGGCCTGGGCGTTGCGCACGGCGGCGGAGATCTCGCCGAGGTCGAGGCTGTGCGCGCGCACGAGCTGACCGGCGAGGGCCTGGAGGTAGAGCTCCACCTCACGCGCCGCGAGGCGCAGGCGGTGATCGGCGTTGGCGCCGGTGATCGTGTACGAGGGCTCGACCACGTAGAGTCGGCTCATCTCCTCGCCGGGGCGACGTCCCATCGCGAAGCCGCGGGTGTTGCGCACCGCGCCGGTCTCGGTCTGGAGGAAGTCGCTGTCGAGGGAGACGATCACCCGGGCCCGCTCGAGCGAGAGCACCGGGAGCACGACCTGGCCGAAGGCGAGCTTCGCGCCCTCGCGGTCGTTGCTGTTCGAGGCCGCGCTCCAGGTGTGGAAGCGCGCGTTGGGGAAGCGCCGGAGCACCGCCTGGCGGAGGCGCACGAAGGTCGGGGAGTTGGTCGGCTGCGCGAGCACCCGGAGGCCGCCGCCGCCGTTGGCCGCCTGCGCCTGGAGGACCGTCTGGAGAGCGGCCTCGGCGTCGGCGTAGCGCTTGTCTTCGCCGCGGGTCGAGGGCTGCCGGGCCCGGTCGGGATCGTAGAGGTCGAGCACCGCGGCCTGCGCGAGCAGGTCGGTCTTGCCGTGGCTCGCGCTGTGGTCGGGGTTGCCCTCGATCTTGGTGGGGCGCCCCTCGTGGCTCTCGACGAGCAGGCCGAGGGACTCGCCGCGCCGGTCGATGACCGTGGCGTAGTAGCTCGTCACGTTGACGGCCACGTCCTCGGGCATGCGGGCGTACGGCATGATCTTGTCGACCGGCCGACGGCACCCTTCGAGGGTCGCGAGCGCGACGGCCGCGCCCATCAGGGTCATGAACCCGCGGCGGGAGACCCCGTCGGAGAAGTCGAGGGCCGTGCGGGGGATCTCCTCGGCGAGGTGGTCCCGCGCGGCCGGGTCGGAGCTCTGCTGGAGCGTGAAGTCATCGAGGCTGGTCCAATAGACCGCCGCGTCCGGCGCGGGCCCCTCGAACTCATACGGCTTGCGATGCGTCATCGGTGACACCCTGAGCACGTCGTGGGCGGGTTGATCGCGCGCGGAGGCTGCGCGGTCCCGCTCAGACTGGGATCCATGTTGGTGATCTGATCGAGCGGGCGGATGCGCGGGCCCGGGTTGCGGTGGCAGTCGAGGCACCAGGACATGCTCAAGGGCTGCACCTGACGCACGACGTCCATCTGGTCGACGCGGCCGTGGCACTCCACGCAGCCCACGCCTGCGGACAGGTGCACGCTGTGATCGAAGTACGCATGGTCGGGAAGCCGGTGGACCTTCACCCACTCGATCGCCCGGCCGCTGTCCCAGCTCTCACGCACCGGCGCGAGCCGGGCGGAGGTGGTGCGCACCAGCGCGTGGCAGTTCATGCAGGTCTGCGTCGGCGGAATCATCGCGTGCGCGGCGCGCTCGATGTTCGCGTGGCAATACCGGCAGTCCATGCCCATCTGTCCGGCGTGCAGCAGGTGGCTGTACGGGACAGGCTGGCGCGGCTGGTAGCCGACCTGCGTGTTCAGCGGTGAGAAGTAGTACCAGACCAGCGACGTCACGAGGCCGCCCGCAAGGGCGACCACGACGGCGACGATGGCCGGCAGACGGTTGAGTGAGCGCGGGAAGATCTGCATCGGAGGTTTGTCTTCGGTCTGCTGGCCGAGCGCGGGGCGCGTCCTCGGTTCTCCCGCCCTGCGACCGGGCGCCGCAGGACCGCGGTGCCGCTAGCACCATATTCGCGGCAACCCTGTCAAGAGGCATGCGCTCGGTCCGGGATGGAGAGGAGCCTTCTGGAAGCATTCCAGAGCAGGTTCTCCGACCAGTTCGATCGCGGGCGGGGACGCTAACAGGTTCGCAGGGGGACCACGCGAGGAATCGACAACGATGTTGCTCCGTCGCCGACGACGCGCCCGGCGATATGAAGTGCCTCCCGGCTCTCGAGGCAAGTGCCCTCCGATGGGGACTCTGAGCCGCGGTAAATCGCGTGCTTTCTGTGGTAACGCTCCCGGCGCTGCCATGAACCCTGCGTTTGTCCTCTCGCCCGCCGAGCTCTCTCCCCTCGAAGTCGACCGCATCGTCGAGATGGCGCTCGCCGAAGACCTCGCCGCGGGAGACGTCACCACCCGCACCGTCGTCCCGCCCGACGCCCTCGCCCGCGGAACCTTCTCCGCCCGTGAGCCCATGGTCCTCGCCGGTCTGTCCGTGGCCGCTCGGGTCTTCGCTCGGGTCGACCCTCGGGTGACCTTCACCGCACGCGTCGCCGACGGGACGCTCCTCCCGAGGGGCGCCGTGGTCGCCGCGATCGAGGGACCTGCGCACGGGGTCCTCACCGGCGAGCGAAGCGCGCTCAACCTGCTCCAGCGGATGTGCGGCGTCGCCACGCTGACCCGCCGCTTCGTCGACGCCCTCCCCCCCGGGAGCCGCGCGCGGATTACCGACACCCGTAAGACCAACCCCGGGCTCCGCGCCCTCGACCGCTACGCTGTGCGAGCCGGCGGCGGACACAACCACCGCAACGACCTCTCCTCCGCGGTGCTCATCAAGGACAACCACGTCGCCGTCTGCGGCGGCGTCCGCCCGGCGATCGAGCGCGCCCGACGCGCGGCCCCGCACACCATGCGCATCGAGTGCGAGGTGCAGTCCCTCGACGAGCTCGACGAGGCCCTCTCCGCGGGCGTCGACGTGCTGATGCTCGACAACTTCGACGACGCGCAGACCGTCGAGGCGCTCCGGCGAATCCGCTCGCTCGCCCACGCTCCGATCGTGGAGGTCTCCGGGGGCATCACCCTCGAGCGCGCCCCGACCCTCGCCGCGATGGGCGTCGACGTCCTCTCGGTGGGTGCGCTCACCCACGGCGCCCGCGCTGTGGACATCGGGCTCGACCTCGAAGTCACCGGCTCCTGGGACGGCGCTACCCCCTGAGAGGCTCCCGATGGACGACCTCCTCGCCTTCGTGAGCCCTCCGGGGTGTCGGCTGGGGCGACCGCTGATCCTGAAGGCGCTGACCGGGTCGACCAACGACGACGCCCGAGCGCTCGCCAACGCGGGCGCGGGCCACGGCACCGTCGTGCTCGCCGACGCGCAGACCGCCGGGCGCGGACGCCTCGGCCGGGCGTGGTCCTCCCCTGCGGGAGAGAACCTCTACCTGTCCGTCGTGTGGCGCTCCGGGCTCGATGCGATCGAGCCGCCGCTCCTGGCCCTCGGCGCGGGGCTCGCGGTGTCCGAGGCGCTCGACGGGTTCACCCCCACGCCGACGGCGGTGAAGTGGCCCAACGACGTGCGCCACCGGGGAAGAAAGCTCGCTGGCCTGCTGGCCGAGGCGATCTACCGCGGAACCCAGCCCAGCGCCGTGATCCTCGGCCTCGGCGTCAACGTGCGAGGCGCCGTGATGCCCGAGGCCATCGCGGAGATCGCCACCTCGCTGCGCATCGTGCGAGGCGACGACCCGGGCCGCTCGGCGGTGCTCTCGTCGCTGCTCGAGCGCCTCGACGCCACGCTCGGCCGGCTCTGCGCCGACGGCTTCGGAGCCATCCGCCAGCGGCTCATCGAGCGCTGCGAGAACATCGGAGCGCGGGTGTCCATCGGCGAGGTGAGCGGCGTCGCGATCGACATCGACCCGACCGGGGCGCTGCGGGTGCGCGATGACCAGGGTGTGGTCCACGCGGTGCGCGCGGGCGAGATCCGCTGATCAGGCGATCGCGGAGAGCGCCGTGACGAGGGCGCGCCCGTCCGCGGGGCGCGCGGCGGGATCGGGAGAGAGACACTGTTGCAGCAGCCGGGCGACCGCGGGGTGCCCTCCGAGGCCCAGCGCGAGGCCCATGGCGCCGAAGGAGTACACGTCCGAGGCGGGCCGGATGGCCTCGCCCGCCCTCGCCTCCGGGGCGGTGAACCCGGGCGTCCCCTCGACGGCGTCGGCGAGCTCCCCGGCGCGTCGGGCGAGCCCGAGGTCGGAGACCACCGCGCGGCCGTCCGCCCGGAGCAGAATGTTGCCGGGCTTCAGATCGCGGTGCACCCAGCCTGCGTCGTGGACCCTCGCCAGCGCGAGCGCCACGTCCCGGATCCACCCCCGCGCCTGCTCGGTCGGGACGGGGCCGCGAGCGATCACCTGCCGGAGCGATCCCCCCGCGCAGTGCTCCATCACCAGCGCGCCCTGCTCGGGTCGGACATCGAGGAGCCGCACCACCCGCGCCGACCGGATGGCCTCGGCGACCTCCGCCTCTGCCCGCATCCGCGCGCGACGCGCCTCGCGCCCTCCGCCGCCATGGTGGAGCTTCACCGCGACCTCGCGCCCCAGGCGCTCGTCCCTCGCCAGGAACACCGCCCCGGCCCCGCCGCGCCCGAGCTCCTTCAAGAGCACGTAGCGCCCGATGCCCGCGCGGGCGTCCGGGGCCAGCAGCGTGGCGCCCGCGTCTCCCGGCCGGGCCCCCTCCCCCAGCCTCCGTAGCCGCTCTCTCGCCCCAGGGTACGTCAGGTCGCACGCCACCAGCTCCTCGAGCCATCGCGCCGCGGCGTCCCGGTCGCCGCGCTCGATGCACAGGTCCGCGAGCCCGAGGCGAGCCCGCAGCGCGCCGTCTCCCGAGCGCCGCGCGGCCGTCTCCAGCACCCGCGCCGCGACGTCCGCCTCCCCTCGCCCCTGAAAATACTCCGCGAGCAGCAGCCCCGCGTCATCGTCGAGGTCGTCTCGCTCGCTGAGCTCCCGCAGCATCCTCACGAGGCCCGTCGCCGCGACCGGGTCGATCTCGCTGCGCAGCGACGCCACCGCCCGGCGCACCGCATCCCCGGGCGGCATCGCCCGAAGGCGCTCGGCCACATCCACCCCATCGACCTTGCGGGGAGGGGCCGCGTGGGCGGGAGAGACCACTGGCGGCGCGGCGGCCCGATCGTCGTCCCCCTCGTCGGGGTCCGTCGGCTTTGATCCGGTGATGCGTCGGAGCCAGTCTCGCAGTCCCATCGGCGCTCCTAGAGAACCTCCATCCAGCCGCGCGCGCCGTCGATGCGGTCGCCGTGCGCCAGCACCATCGCCATCGCCACACGCTGCCCGTTGAGCTGCACCGGCGCCGACGGCTCGAGCTCCAGCCCGCTCTCCCTCATGCGCAGGACACCCATCGGGGTGCGCCAGTCGCCCGCGAGCACCGCCACCCGCCGACCCCGGTCGAGCCCCCGCTCGACCAGCAGCGTGAGCGCCCCGTCGGCGAGCCCCACCCGGAGCGCGAGGTCGTCGCCGAGCTCGACGCGCTGCCCGTCGCGCAGCCGCATCGGAGCGCCGATGCGCAGCCCGTCGAGCCGGGTCCCGGCCCGGCTCTCCAGGTCGCGGAGCTCGTAGGCCCCCGCGGCGTCGTCCGAGCGCGCGATCTCGCAGTGCCGCCGCGACACCCCCGCGCCTCGAAGCACCAGGTCGCCCTCGCGGCCGATCACCAGCGGCAGCTTGCCCATCAACGTGACCGCCTCGCCGTCGACGCGCAGCTCGCACCGGCCGCCGCGCAGCAGCGAAGCCTCCCGCTGATCGAGCAGCCGCCGGGCCTCGTGGTCGTCGGCGTTGGAGCCCACCCAGGCCCGCAGCGCCGTGAGCGACCCCGGCCGGTCTCCCGAGCGCCAGCGCGTGTCGGCGTCCTCGGTGGCAGCCCGGCGACGCAGCCCGTGCCGGTCGACGTCGTCGCGCGCCCCGGTCAGCCGCTCGAGCGCCTCGACGTCGCCCGACAGGGTGAGGGTGCGGACGATGCCCTCGCGGTCTTCGAGCATCACGTAGGCGCGGGCCGCGTCGCCGTGCTCTCCGAGGCCCTCCAGGGCGCGGGCGGCGTCGGCCAGCGCGCGGCGGTCGTCGTCGGTGCGGGGGGGGTCGTCTTCGGCCTCGTCGACGGTGAGCCGGGCCAGCCGTCGCCGGGCCTCGACCTGCTGCGCGTCATTCCGGGAGAGGGTCGCGGCCCGGGTGAGCAGCGAGCGCCGGGCCTCCAGCGCCCGGGTGGTCTCCGAGACGGCCAGCAGGACCCGCACCGCCTCCTCTCTAGCGCCAGCGTCTACGTAGAGACGCACCGCGTCTTCGAACCGCCCCTCGGCCTCCGCCCGCTCTGCGGCTCCGGTCGACCGGAATGCACGCGACAACCACGACCACATGGATGATCCTCGTCCAGGCGTGATAGATAACACGCTGTGCGCTGTCCCGACCTCGCGACCGCTCTGATGCACCGCGCCCGTCGACAGTGGCCCTACCGGATCAATCGGCGACGAGAAGGAGGCATTTGATGTCGAGCGGCAATCGCCTTGGCGAGCTTCTGGTGCGCGAGAAGCGCATCTCCCTGACACAGCTCAAGGCGGCACAGGACGAGCAGAAGCGCACCGGTCAGAACCTTACCTACGCCCTGGCGAAGCTCGGGTACATCTCCGAGAAGGAGATCGCGAACTTCCTGGCCCAGGAGTACCGCGTCCCCTCCATCGACCTCAACGCCGTGGAGCTCGACCCCGAGCTCGGCAAGATCGTCACCAAGGAGATCTGCGAGAAGCACCGCATCGTGCCCATCTCGCGGGCGGGCACCTCGCTCATCGTGGCGATGAGCGACCCGACGAACCTCAACGCCATCGACGCGGTTCGCTTCCTCACGACCTACAACGTCGAGCCCGTGGTCGCGAGCGAGAACGCGATCCTCGCGGCCATCGACCGGATGTTCCAGGCGCAGGCCCAGGGCATCAACATGAACGACGTGCTCGATGAGTTCGCCGACGGCGAGATCGAGTTCGGCGAGGAGGAGGAGAGCGAGGCCAACGCGATGGAGCTGGCCAAGGCCAGCGAGGACGCCCCCATCGTCCGCCTCTGCAACGCCATCCTGCTCAACGCGATCAAGGTACGCGCGAGCGACATCCACATCGAGCCCTACGAGAAGAAGCTCCGGGTGCGCTACCGCATCGACGGCGTGCTGCGCGAGGAGATGTCCCCGCCGATCAAGATGAAGAACGCGATCTCGTCGCGCATCAAGATCATGTCGAGCCTCGACATCGCCGAGCGGCGCCTCCCGCAGGACGGGCGCATCAAGCTCAAGATGCCGGGCGGCAAGGAGATGGACTACCGCGTGTCGGTCCTCCCCACGATCTGGGGAGAAAAGATCGTCATGCGTCTGTTGGACAAGTCCAACCTGCAGCTCGACATGACCAAGCTGGGCTTCGAGAAGCAGGCGCTCGAGTGGTTCATGAAGGCCATCCACAACCCCTTCGGGATGGTGCTGGTCACCGGCCCCACGGGGTCGGGCAAGACCACGACGCTCTACTCCGCGCTCTCCGAGCTCAACAAGATCTCCGAGAACATCTCCACCGCCGAAGACCCGGTCGAGTACAACCTCCAGGGCATCAACCAGTGCCAGATGCACGATGACATCGGGCTCAACTTCGCCGCGGCCCTGAGGTCCTTCCTCCGGCAGGACCCGGACATCATCATGGTCGGCGAGATCCGCGATTTCGAGACCGCGGAGATCGGCGTGAAGGCCGCGCTCACGGGCCACATGGTGCTCTCGACGCTGCACACCAACGACGCCCCGGGGACGGTCTCGCGCCTCCTCAACATGGGCATCGAGCCCTTCATGGTGACCGCCGCGACGACCCTCGTGCTCGCCCAGCGCCTCGCGCGCCGCATCTGCTCGGAGTGCAAGCAGGAGATCAAGGTCAACGCCGAGGCGCTCCGCGAGATCGGCTTCAAGGAGGAGGAGATCGCGCAGGCCAACGGCCGGCTCTGGAAGGGCCAGGGGTGCCCCAACTGCAACGGCACCGGGTACCGCGGACGCGTGGCGCTCTACGAGGTCATGCCGATGTGGGACGAGCTCAAGGAGCTCGTGCTCCAGGGCGCCTCGGCGGCGGAGCTCAAGACCCAGGCGATCCGCTGCGGGCTGCGCACCCTGCGCATGAGCGGCATCACCAAGTGCCTGGAGGGCGTGACCACCACCGAGGAGATCATCCGCGTGACCTTGTCGGACGTGAACAAGTCCGCAAGCTGAGACCCCTCCCATGACCGCCCCCGCCGAGGCATCCCCGCCGTCCATCCTCGAGCTGCTCCGCATCATGGTCGAGCGGAGCGCCAGCGACCTGCACATCACCACCGGCGCCCCGCCGATGCTGCGCATCGACGACCAGCTCATCCCGCTGCGGCGCAACCTCTCGGTGCTCACGCCCGCGGACACGCAGCGGCTCTGCTACCAGATCCTCACCGAGGAGCAGCGGGCGCGCTTCGAGCGCAGCTGCGAGATCGACCTCTCCTTCGGGGTGAAGGGCCTCGCGCGCTTCCGCGCGAACATCTTCCTCCAGCGCGGCGCGGTGGCGGGCACCTTCCGCGCGATCCCCTTCAAGATCCTCGGGCTGGAGGAGCTGGGCCTCCCCCCGGTGGTGGGGGACCTCATCACCAAGGCCCGCGGCCTCGTGCTCGTCACCGGCCCGACGGGCAGCGGGAAGACCACCACCCTCGCGGCGATCATCGACAAGATCAACGCCGAGACCCGCCAGCACATCGTCACGATCGAAGACCCGATCGAGTACATGCACCTCAACAAGAACTCGCTGGTCAACCAGCGTGAGGTGGGCACCGACTCGGCGACCTTCAAGGACGCCCTGCGCAACGTGCTGCGGCAGGACCCGGACGTGGTGCTCATCGGCGAGCTGCGCGACCAGGAGACCGTCGAGGCCGCGCTCACGGTCTCGGAGACCGGCCACCTGGTGCTGGGCACGCTGCACACCAACTCGGCGTGGCAGGCGATCCACCGCGTGGTGGACATGTTCCCGGCGCACCAGCAGCAGCAGGCGCGCATCTCGCTGTCGTTCGTGCTCCAGGGCGTGGTGACGCAGCTCCTGCTGCCCCGCGCGGGGGTGCCCGGGCGCATCGCCGCGGTCGAGGTGCTCGTGCCCAACTCGGGCATCCGATCGCTCATCCGCGAGGACAAGATCCACCAGATCTACTCGCTGATGCAGGTGGGCCAGAGCACCTCTGGGATGCAGACCATGAACCAGTCGCTCGCCACGCTGGTCGCCCGCCGACAGATCACGATGGAAGAGGCGCAGGGTCGATCCAACGACCCGATCGAGCTCCTCCAGCTCGTGGAGACCGCTCGCGCGGCAGTACCTGCCCGTACATCGTCCTCCCGAGAACCGTAGGCCGCTGCGAGATCCTTTGACCCCGGCCGCACGTCCCAATACGATCGCGGGCAATGCCGACGTTCACCTACGAGGCCAAGACCCGGACCGGTGAGGTTCGCACCGGCACCATGGAGGCTGATGACGAGGCTGCGGTCGGGCAACGGCTCCGACAGCAGCAGCTCCAGCCCACCAAGGTCGCGAAGAAGGGCTTCAGCTTCAACTTCGGCGGCGGCGGCAGCGTCACCACCAAGGACCTCGTCATCTTCACGAGGCAGTTCTCGACCATGATCGATGCCGGCCTGCCGCTGGTGCAGTGCCTCGACATCCTCGGATCGCAGATCGAGAACCCGGCCTTCGCGCGCGTGCTTCGCACGGTGAAGAACGACGTCGAGGGCGGCCTCACGTTCAGCGACTCGCTGGCCAAGCACCCGCGCATCTTCGACCACCTGTTCTGCAACCTGGTCCGCGCCGGAGAGATCGGCGGCATCCTCGACACCATCCTCCAGCGGCTCGCGGCGTACATCGAGAAGAACGCCAAGCTGGTGCGCCAGGTGAAGAGCGCCCTCACCTACCCCATCGGCGTGCTCGCCATCGCCGTCGGCGTCATCGGGATCATGATGATCTTCGTGATCCCGAGCTTCGAGTCGATGTTCAAGGAGTTCGGCGGCGAGCTGCCCGCGCTCACGCAGACGGTCATCAACGCGTCGCACTTCTTCGTCGACAACGTCTTCCTGCTCGTCGGCGGCATCGTCGGCGGCATCTACGGCTTCATCTACTGGAAGCGCACCCCCAGCGGCACCCGCATCATCGACCGCGCGCTGCTCCAGTTTCCCGTCATCGGCGGTGTGATGCGGAAGATCGCCGTCGCGCGCTTCACCCGCACGCTCGGCACGCTGCTCTCGTCTGGCGTGCCCATCCTCGACGCCATGGAGATCGTGGCCAAGAGCTCGGGCAACTACATCATCGAGCAGGGCATCATGACCGCCCGCTCGAAGATCGCCGAGGGCAAGAACATGGCGGAGCCCCTCGCGGAGACGCAGGTGTTCCCGTCGATGGTGGTGCAGATGATCGCCGTGGGCGAGCAGACCGGCGCCCTCGACACCATGCTCAACAAGATCGCCGACTTCTACGAGGAGGAGGTCGACGTCGCCGTCTCCGCGATGACCTCGCTCCTCGAGCCGATCATGATGGTGTTCATCGGCGGCAGCGTCGGCACCATGATCATCGCGATGTACCTCCCGATCTTTACCATGGCCGGTAACATCAAGGCCGGCTGAGGCACCGGCGGTGCCGGCGCGTCCCCCCTCGCTCCTCCCGGAGCAGCTCTCCCTCGTCGGCAACTCCGACGCCCAGCTCCGCGAGCGCTTCCAGCTCCTCACCGCCGCGCGGGTGATGGTCTGCACCGTCATCTTCGGCGGAACCGTGGCGGTCTACCTCGCGGAGGGCCACTCCCTCGACGACGCCACGCCGAAGCTCCTGCTCTCGGTGATCATCGCCATCTACGCGGTCTCGCTCGTGTACGCGCTGCAGATCCGCGTCGCCCCGCGGGCCCGGCTCCTGCGCCTCACCGCGACCAGCATCGCCCTCGACCTCGCCGCGTGGACGGTGCTCGCCTACGCCACCGGCGGCGCGGGCTCTCCGCTCAGCACCTTCTTCGGCCTGAGCACCCTCACCGCCGCGCTCGTCCTCGGCGGCAACGGCACCCTCTGGACGGCGGTCTCGTCGCTCTCGGCGTACGGCCTGCTCGCGCTCTCCGGCGCCCTCGGCCTCGTACAGCCGCCGTCCGATCAGCTCCACATCCCCCACAACCCGATCGAGACCACCTACCAGATGGTGGTCACCCTCACGGCCATCGTGTCGATCACCGCCATCGGCGGCGCGCTCGCAGACCGCCTCGTGGTCACCGGCGACGCGCTGCTGCGGGTGGAGGCGTCGCGCGTCAGCCTGATCGCGCTCTACGAAGACGTCCTTCGGTCGATCCCCGCGGCGCTCGTGACGTACACCGCCGAGGGGCTGGTCGACGGCGCCAACCCCTTCGCGGCGCTCTTCCTCGACCTCGAGCCCGTGGAGATGCTCGGCCGCCCGGCGCACGAGGTGCTGCCCTTCATCCCCCGCGTGGCGCTCGACGGAGACGCCGGAAGCTCCAGCGGCGACGCGCGGCTCAAGACCTCGTACCGGGAGATCCCCGTCGCCTACCACGTCGCGCCGCTCTACTCCCACGACGGCTCGCGCCGCGGCGGCATCGTGGTGGTGGAGGACCGCTCGCACGAGGAGGGCCTGCGCCACGCGGTCGAGACCTCCGAGCGCTTCGCCCAGCTCGGCCACCTCGCCGCGGGGCTCGCGCACGAGATCCGCAACCCCCTCGGCGCCATCTCCGGGTGCGTCGAGCTGGTGCGCGAGACCGCGACGCTCGACAGCGAGGAGCGCAGCCTGCTCGCCACCGTGAGCCGCGACGTCGCGCGGCTCAACGACCTCGTCACCGACATGCTCCAGTTCGCGAAGCCGCGGATGCCCGACCGCTCGCCCGTCGACCTGAGCGCGCTCACCCGGGACGTGGTGGCCCTCGCCCGCTCGTCCGGCGGCCCCGAGGCGCGGGTGCTCATCAAGCTCCGCGCCGAGCAGCCGGTGGTCGCCACCGTCGACGCCGCCCAGTACAAGCAGGTGCTCTGGAACCTCCTCCGCAACGCCGCGCAGGCCTCGCGCGTGGGCACCGAGGTCGAGATCGTGGTGAGCGCCACCGAGCACGAGGCGGCGCTCCGGGTGCTCGACCGCGGCCCCGGCATCGAGCCCGAGCTGCGGGCGCGGATCTTCGACGCCTTCTACTCGGGCACCGCGCGCGGCACGGGGCTGGGGCTCGCGATCGTGAAGCGCATCGCCGACGCGCACCACGGGCGGGTGGAGATCGCCGAGCGCGAGGGCGGCGGGAGCATCTTCAGTTGGGTGGTGCCGCGCGACGTGATCACCGCGCAGGTCGCGGGCCCGTCGGAGCCTACCGGCGAGCTGCCGGTGGGGCCGCCGTCGAGCGCGCCCTCGTCATGACCCCTGCTGCCGACGATCCTTGGCGTCGACCGCGGCCACGAAGAGCCGGGTGTACTCCACCGCGGAGGTCACGGAGAACACCATCGACAGCACGATCAGCCACTGGCCGCAGAGGTTGAGGTCGACCGGGTGCGGGTAGAAGGGCACCACGGGGTAGCGGAAGTGCAGCACGAGGCAGAGGATGCCGACCATCTGGATGGCGGCCTTCCACTTGCCGCCCTCGCCCGCGGCGATCACCACGCCCTCGTTGGCCGCGATGGCCCGCAGCGAGGTGATGGAGAGCTCGCGGCCGAGGAGCACCACCACGATCCACGGGGCGATGCGGCCCATGCGCGTGAGGTAGACCAGCGTGGCCATCACGAGCAGCTTGTCTGCCAGGGGGTCGAGAAACTTCCCGAACACGCTCACCAGCCCCTGTTTACGGGCCAGGTAACCGTCGAGCAGGTCGGTCACGGCGGTTGCGCCGTAGAGCCAGCCGGCGATGACGGCGTCCCGGGGCGTGCCCGCGGTGACGTAGTAGAGCACCACCGGAATCATCGCCACGCGGCTCATCGTGAGGGCGTTGGGGATGTTCCAGATGTCCGCGCGGGCGGAGGAACGCGGGCGTGCGGGGTCCGACACGGCGCGCACACTAACACCACCGGCCGCGCCGAAGTGGGGTCGCGCTCATCGGACCGGCGGCGATGCCTCTGTCTTGCGGCCGCGCTCGGTGGCAGAATCCGCGCGTGACCCGCGCCTCGAAGCTCGCCGACGTCGAGAACACCCGAACGATCCAGCCCGAGCGGCTCGTCGGCCCCACGTTCCGCGGAATCCGCGTGACCGTCGTGAGCGGTCCAGACATGGGCGTCGACGCCGTGCTCGCGATCACCCGCGGCATCGTCGGTCGCAGCCAGGGGTGCGACGTGCGCCTCTCCGACCCGACCATCTCGGCCTTCCATGTCGAGCTCCACGCCGTCGACGACCAGGGCGCCATCCACGTGAAGGACCTCTCGTCGCGCAACGGCACCCGCTACGCCGGCGCGCGCATCGAGTCCGCGCTCCTCCCCTCCGGCGCCACCCTGGAGATCGGGAGCTCCGTCGTACGCATCCAGCTCGACGCCGCCGTCGAGACGCCGCTCCCGGACATCCACTCCTTCGGCGAGCTGCGCGGCCGCAACGGCGCCATGCGCGAGATGTTCTCGACGCTCCAGCGCCTCGCGCGCACCGAGCTGTCGATCCTCATCGAGGGCCAGACCGGCACCGGGAAGGAGCTCGCGGCGCGCGCCGTCCACGACGCGAGCCTCTACGGCCAGGGGCCCTTCGCGGTGCTCGACTGCACCGCCATCCCGTCGACCCTCGCGGAGAGCGTCCTCTTCGGCCACGAGCGCGGCGCCTTCACCGGAGCGAGCGAGCGGCGCATCGGCATCTTCGAGGCCGCGGAGAACGGCACCGTCTTCCTCGACGAGGTGGGCGAGCTCCCGCTCGAGCTGCAGCCCAAGCTGCTGCGCGTGCTCGAGCGCCGCGAGGTCGTGCGCGTCGGCAGCACCACCCCGAAGCCCGTGCAGGTGCGGGTGATCTCCGCGACCTGGCGCGACCTGCGCCAGATGATCAACCACGGCCGCTTCCGCGAAGACCTCTACTACCGCCTCGCGCAGGCGCGGGTGAACATTCCCCCGCTGAAGGAGCGCGCGGACGACATCCCGCTGCTCGTCTACCACTTCCTCCAGCGCCTCCCGTCCAACACCCAGGGCGCGCGCGCCATCTCGCCGGAGGCGCTGCAGGAGCTGATGCGCCGCGAGTACGCGGGCAACATCCGGGAGCTGAAGAGCGCCGTCGAGCGCGCCGCGATGATGGCCGAGGGGGCGGTGATCACCCCGGCCGACCTGGCCTTCGAGCGCATCCTCTCGGGCGAGCGCACCAAGGCCCAGGGGACGCTGAGCTCACCCTCGGCGACCGCCTCCGTGGGGGCCGCCCCCAACCAGCCGCTGACGCCCTTCAAGGACGCCAAGCGCACCCTCATCGACGAGTTCGAGAAGGACTACCTCCAGCGCCTGCTGCACCGCACCGGGGACAACCTCTCCCGCGCCGCGGCGCTGGCGGGCATCGAGCGCCACTACCTCCGAGACCTCTTCCGAAAGCACGGCCTGCGGTCCGACGACTGACAGGCCGACCGCCGCGCCTGAGCCGTGCCCCTCCCCCCGACATGAACACCAAACGCCTCCTCGCCGTAGGGCTCGCCGTCGCGCTGCTCTACGGCGCCATCGCGCTTCTCGGCGACGTCCGCGCCCTCCGGCTGACGCTCTCCACCTTCGCCTGGTGGACCTTCGCGGCCGCCCTCGCGCTCTCGCTCGGCAACTACTTCCTCCGCTTCTTCAAGTGGGAGTTCTACCTCCGCCTGCTGGGCATCCGCGACGTCCCGCTGGCCGAGAGCTTCTGCATCTACGTGGCGGGCTTCGCGATGTCCGTGACCCCCGCCAAGGCCGGCGAGGTCTTCAAGAGCGCGCTCCTGGCCAGCGCGCGGGGCTACCCCATCGCCCGCACCGCGCCCATCGTCGTCGCCGACCGGCTCACCGACCTCATCTCCCTCATCGCCATGGTCGCCCTCGGCGGCCTGCTCTTCCCCGGCGGCTGGATCGTCGCCCTCGCGGCCACCTCGCTGGTCGTCGCCCTGATGCTCTTCGTGCTCGTCCGCCCGCTCGGCGAGTGGGTGATCTCGCTCACCGAGCGCTTCGCCTTCGGCCGGCGCATCGCCCCCAAGGTGCGCGACGCCTACGACGCCCTGCGCATCCTCGCCTCCCCGAAGGCGCTGCTGCTCCCGACCGCGATCTCCGTGGTCGCGTGGGCGCTCGAGGCGCTCGGGCTCTGGGTGATCCTCATCGGCCTGGGCGCCCCGGCGCCGCTCCCGCTCGCGTCCTTCGTCTACGCGACCTCCACCCTCGCGGGCGCCGTCGCGATGCTCCCCGGCGGCGTCGGCGGCGCGGAGATCACCATGATCTCGCTGCTGGTCGCCCTCTCCCACGGCGCCATCGCCGCGCCCGCCGCCAAGGCCGGCACGCTGCTCTGCCGCCTCGCCACGCTGTGGTTCGCGGTGGTGCTCGGGGCGCTCGCGCTCGCGTGGTTTCGCAGGCGCTACGACCGCCACCACGACGACACGACCTATCCCCCCTACGCGGGCGGCTCGTCGGCGGGGCCCTCGTCGCCGTCGTCGTCGTCGAGCGCCGGCAGCGCCGTGTCGACGTCGTCGTAGGGGTCGCGCGTCGGCCCGTCTTCGCCGCCGTCGGGCTGGTCACCCGGGGGCTCGTCGATCTCCACCCCGTCGTCGCCCGGACGCTCCTCCTCGCCCACCCACGCGCCGCGGTCGTCGTCGGGCAGCGCGTCGATGGGATCGTCCGGCGAGCCCTCGTCGTCCTCGCCCGCCGCGACCTCGGCGAAGGTCATCACCGCGACGGCGCCCGGGTCGAGTCCCGCGAGCTCGTCGTCCCCGACGAGGCTGTCGTCCCACGCCTCCGGGCGGATCTCATCGGGCACCTCGACCTCGCCCTCGTCGGTGTCGAGCGGCGCCAGCTCGGGCAGCTCATCGTCGTCGGGCACGGTCTTCACGGCGGGGGTCATGAGCGGGGATCAACCACGCGGCGAGGGCACGGGCAACCCGAGCCGCTCGAGCACGAGCTTCATGTCGGTCCAGACCTCGGCGCGGGCGGTGCTCTTCGGGTCGTCGCGCACCCGGAGCACGTACGACGGGTGCCACGTCGGCATCACCGGCACGCCCTTCCACGAGTGCCACCGGCCTCGCATCGCCGTCATCGAGCCCTTGTCCTGCAGCAGGAAGCCCGCCGCGGTCTTTCCGAGCGCCACGATCACCTCGGGCTTCACGACCTCGAGCTGCCGCAGCAGGAAGGGCGTGCAGGCCGACATCTCCTCCTCGTAGGGCACCCGGTTGTTGGGCGGCCGGCACTTCACGATGTTGGCGATGTAGACCTGATCCTCGGTGAGCCGCATCGCGGCGATGATTCGGTCGAGGAGCTGCCCCGCGACCCCGACGAAGGGCAGGCCCGTGCGGTCCTCGTCGGCGCCCGGCCCCTCGCCGATGAAGCAGAGCCGCGCCTCGGGGTTGCCGCGGGCGAACACCGTCTGCGTGCGCTTCGCCGCCAGGCCGCACGCGCGGCAGGCCCGCACCTCCTCCTGGATCACCCGCAGCGCCCCGGCGCGCCCCTCGAAGTTCGCCGGAGCGACCGGCGCGAGCGCCGCCGCCGGAGGAGTGACCTTTACCGGCTCCGGTAAGACCGGGGCCGCCGTCGGAGCGGGAGCCGTCGGGGGCGCTGCGGGCGCCGCGACCACCGGCGGTGCGGCGACCGCGACCGGCGCGGGCGCGGCCGGGGGCGGCGCCGCCGGGGCCGGAGCGCGAACCGGGACCGGCGCGGCGACGGCGGAGGCTACGGGCAGCGGCCCCTGCGAGGGCGTGTCCAGCAGCCCGGCGTCTCGCTGCCACGCGAGCTGCGCCCCGAGGTCGCGGAGCAGTTGGAGCATCTCATCTCGGGGCGACGGATCCATCGACCGCGGTCGTAGCATCGCGCGCCGGTGCGGCTCCACTCTTCGGGAGCTCTCTTCTGGCGCTCCCTCTCCCCGTTCCTGGCGATGCGGCTCCACATCGCGCACCCTGCGCCGCGCATCGCCCATGTTGCTCCGCCGCCGACAGCTCCTCGCGGGTCTCGCGCTCGGCGCCCTCGCCTGTCGTCGAGGTGCCTCGTCCGCGCCGGCCGTCCTCGCCCGCACCCGGGACGTGCGGCTGCGCTCGGTGACGCTGCACACGGTCGAGCTCCCGGGCCCCGGTCGCACCTCGCGATGGGTGCTCCACGGCGGGCCCGGGCTCGACCACACGTACCTCCGGCCCTGGCTCGACCCGCTCTCGGCCGCCGCGCCGCTCGTCTACGTCGACCTTCGCGGGCACGGGCGCTCGACGCCGCCTCCCGAGGCCGAGGGCTACGCGCTGCCGGACGCCGCGGCCGACCTGGTGGAGCTGGCCCGCGCCCGTGGTGAGCGCTCCATCGACCTGATCGCGCACGACTTCGGCGCGGCCATCGCGCTCACCCTCGCGGCGCGCCACCCGGAGGTCATCCGCCGCCTCGTGCTGGTCGCCCCGCTCCGCGACGGAGAGCAGGTTCGCGCGGTGGCGAGGCGCTCGCGCGAGGCCCTCGGCGAGGCGGGCTGGGCCGCCATCCAGTCGCTCTCCACCCCGCAAGGGACGCTCCGCGACCCTCGCTCGCTGCCCCGCCTCTTCCGCGGCCTCGGGCGCATGTGGTGGCACCGGCCGCCGAGCGACGCGACCATCGAGGCCATGGCGCGGACGATGCGGTACCGCCCCGAGGCCGACGCCAACTTCCTCGCCGCGGCGCAGCGCTTCGACGCGCGAACCCTCGCCTCGGAGGTGCGCGCCCCGGCGCTGGTGATCTCCGGCGACGACGACCTCACCTTCCGCCCCGAGGAGAGCCGGGCGCTCGCCGAGCTGCTCCCGCACGGCCGCTACCACGAGCTCGCCGCCGCGGGACACCTGCCGTTCATCGAGCAGCCCGCGGCCTTCGTTCGTGCGGTGAACGAGTTCCTCTCGACGTGAGCGCGGCCTCGCGCTGCGTGTTGTGTTGACGCGCCGAAAGCACTCGGGATAGCTTTCGCCGATAGATCGGGAGGAAGCGTTCTCCCGCGGAAAACCAAGGGAGCGCGACGTGCCAGGCCACCCCGTGCGCATGGAATTGATCGGCGAGACAAACGTCGGCATGAAGCGCACCCACAACGAGGACAACTTCTCGATCGTTTCCGAGGAGAACCTCGTGATCGTCGCGGACGGGATGGGCGGTCACGCCTCGGGCGAGGTCGCCTCGAAGATGGCCATCGACGCGATGCGCGAGTTCTTCGAGGCCACCGCGAAGGACCCCGACGCGACCTGGCCCTACAAGATGGACAAGCAGCGGAGCTACGAGGAGAACCGGCTCATCACCGCGGTGAAGCTGGCCAACCTGCGCATCTTCGAGGCCGCCCAGCGCGAGCCGCGGTACCGCGGGATGGGCACCACCCTGGTGGTCTGCCTGGCCGTGCGCGAGGGCATCATCGTCGGGCACGTGGGCGACTCGCGGGTGTACCGCATCCGCAACGGCACCATCGAGCAGCTCACCGAAGACCACTCGCTGCTCAACGACTACCTGAAGATGCGCAAGCTCACGGAGGAGGAGATCGCCAACTTCCCCCACAAGAACGTGATCGTGCGCGCGCTCGGGATGAAGGACTCGGTGAAGGTCGACTCCAAGCTCGACCACCCGAACCCCGGGGACATCTACCTGCTCTGCTCCGACGGCCTCTCCGGGCCGGTGCCCGACCCGGAGCTCCTCCGCCTCGTCGAGGAGAACAAGAACGACCTCAAGGCGGCAGCCTCCCGGCTGATCGCCCGCGCCAACGAGAACGGCGGGCCTGACAACATCACCGCCTGCCTCATCCGATGGGTGGGCCCGGCGAACTGACCGCCCGGCCTCGATCCCCCGCTTCGGCCCCCCGCACTCCTCCCCTCGCCCTCACACACCCCTGCGTTTCAGAGCTCTCCCCGGGGAGTGGCCGGAAGCGTACGCCACGATCGCCCGTCCAGGGGCCCCTCGCGAGCCCATCTCCCAGCGAGCCTGACGCGCCACAGTCGCTGGAACTCCAGCGTCCCGCGCCCGTCGCGACGCGGAATCGCGGGGAATCACAGGCGAATGCTACGGCCCCACCTGTGACATTCCCTGTCGATGCGTTCAGTCGTCCGGTAAAGGTTCGTGTCCCGGAGGTCTTGAAACTGCTATAGGTTTCGATCGTGAGGAAGCAGCGACCCATGACGGCAGACGACTACCTTCGTCTGGCGCTACACACCGGGTCACCCGATGCCGCCGCCGTCTACGCCGAGAAGGGGCTGCGCTACGCCTCCGACCGGGTCGACGCCGAGACCCGGGTGCTGCTCCTGCGTGAGATCTATCGCTCCCACCTCTATGCCCGTCGGGTGCGCTCGGCCCACGCCGTCGCCCGCAAGATGGTCCGCCTGGGGGTCGCCCAGGAGATCGCCCACGTCGACCTGGGCCGCGCCTGCCTCACCCTCGGTTGGTGGATGCGCGCCGCCCAGGCCTATCGCATCGCGGCCCGAAACGCCCCCGCCTCCCGCCGCGCCCTCCACTGGTTCTCCGTCGGCATCGCCCTTCACCACGCCGAGCAGACCGAGGAGGCCCTCAGCGCCCTCGACCGCGCCGTCCGCTGGTCGCTCAACACCCGAGCGTTGCACCGGGCCTACGCCGCCCTGGTCCGCCTCGACGCGGGGGAGCTCGCCTCGGACATCGATGACCTGCCCGAGCGCATCGCCGACCTCGAGGCCGCGCGCTGCGGCGAGGGCTTCGGCCGCTTCGTGCTCGGCCTGCTCCACGCGGCGGGCGGCGATCGACGGCGCGCTCGTCGCCACCTGGTGATCTTCATCCGCCGCAACCAGCACGACCCGATGCGGGCGGTCACCCTGGCGCACGAACTCCGCCGCGCCCGCCTCTGCCTGCGCGCCCTGCGAGGGTCCGCGCAAAACCCCTCGTCGCCTCCGCCCAGCCCGCCCGTCCCCGCCGGATGATCGCAGCCGATCTGCCGGCCTGGTTCTTCCGTGTGTTCGCCTTCGCGTGGGGCGCGATCTGGGGGAGCTTCGCGACGGTCGTCGTGCATCGCTGGCCCAGGCACTCGGTGGTTCGCCCGGGCTCCCACTGCCCCAACTGCCAGAAGCCGGTGCGGCCCTACGACAACGTGCCCATCCTCGCGTGGCTCTGGCTCCGAGGGCGTTGCCGCGACTGCAAGGCCCCCATCTCGCCCCGCTACGCCCTCATCGAGGCGATGTACGCGCTCTCGGCCCTCGCCCTGGTCGAGCTGCTGCTGCGCTCGCAGGTCGACCTCGCGCTGCCCGTCTTCCTGGCGCTCTTCTTCGTGCGCTTCGCCTTCGCGTGGGGGCTCCTCACGGCGTCGTTCATCGACCTGAAGAAGCTCCTCATCCCGGACTTCATCACCCTCGGGGGCGCCGCGCTGGGCCTCGCCGCCAGCTTCCTGCTCCCGGGCATCGGCTGGAGGTCCTCGCTGCTGGGAATCGCCCTGGGCGCGGGCATCCCCTACGCGTTCTACTTCGTCTGGGATCGCTTCCTGAAGCGCGACGGCATGGGCCTCGGAGACGTGAAGCTCCTCGCGATGGTGGGCGCGCTGCTCGGTCCCCACGCGGTGGTCTTCGCGCTCTTCTTCGGGTCGATGCAGGGCATCGCCGCGACGCTGATCTCGCGCGTCACAGGGTGGAAGCTCGCCCCCGACATCGACCCCGAAGACCTGGAAGACGACGGGGTCGAGTCGCTCTCCGAGCGCTTCATGGCGATGATCTCGCGCGCCACCGGGTGGAAGCTCGGCGCCGCCGACGACGCGGCCTCCGAGGCGGATGAGGAAGACGAGGCCCCGAGCGACGGCGCCCCTGAGCCGCTGATGCGGACGATGATCCCCTTCGGGCCCTTCCTGGCGCTCGGGGCGCTCGAGTACATGCTCGGCGGCGACCGGCTGATGCAGGCCTACCTCTCGCTGCTGCGAGGTCAGTAGGCCCGTCTCGCCGTCAGCGGGTGATGCGCTCGAGGCCGCGCATGTACGGCCGAAGCACCTCGGGGACCACCACGCTGCCGTCCGCCTGCTGGTACTGCTCGATGATCGCGACGAGCGTGCGACCCACCGCCAGCGCCGAGCCGTTGAGGGTGTGAAGCAGCCGCGGCTTCGCCTTCGAGTCCCCTGCGGGGCGGTACTTCAGCCCCGCCCGACGAGCCTGGAAGTCGCCGAAGTTCGAGCACGACGAGATCTCCCGGTAGGCGTTCTGCCCGGGGAGCCACACCTCGATGTCGTAGGTCTTGCGGGAGTTGACGCTCATGTCGCCGGTGCAGAGCAGCACCACGCGGTAGTGCAGCCCGAGGCGCTGGAGGATCGACTCCGCCGCCCCCGTCAGCCGCTCGTGCGCGGCCTCGCTCTCCTCGGGGCGCTCGAGGTGGACGACCTCGACCTTGTCGAACTGGTGCTGCCGGATCAGGCCGCGCGTGTCCCGCCCCGCGGACCCCGCCTCGCTGCGGAAGCACGGCGTGAAGGCGACGTACCGCCGGGGGAGCGTCGCGTCGTCGAGGATCTCGCCCGCGTGCAGGTTGGTCACCGGCACCTCCGCGGTCGGGATCAGGTAGAGGTCGTGGGCGCGCTCGCCCTCGCCCGCGATCTTGAAGAGGTCAGCCTCGAACTTGGGCAGGTTGCCGGTGCCGCGCAGCGCCTCGGCCTTCACCATGAACGGCGGATACACCTCGGTGTAACCGTGGTCGTGCACGTGGGTGTCGAGCATGAACTGCACGAGCGCGCGCTCCATCGCCGCGCCGGCGCCCCAGAGCACGCTGAAGCGCGGCCCGGAGAGCTTCGAGGCGCGCTCGAAATCGAGGATGCCCAGGGCCTCGCCGAGGTCGAAGTGCTCCTTCGGCGCGAAGGCCATCGAGGGCTTCTCGCCCCAGCGGCGCACCTCGACGTTCTGCTCGGCGGACTCGCCATCGGGCACCGACGGGTCGGCCATGTTGGGCATGCGCAGGAGCAGGTCCTCGAGCTCCGCCTCGGCGGCCTTCTGCGCGCGCTCGAAGGCCGCCGCCTCCTCGCCGAGCGCCCTCGACGCCGCCCTCGCGGCGAGCTGCTCGGGGGAGCCCTTGGGGAGCTTCGCGAAGCCGGCGCTCGCCTCGTTGACCGCGCGCTTCCGCGCCTCGCCCGCCAGGATCGCCTCGCGGCGGCTCAGCGCCAGCTCGGTGATGCGATCGAAGCCGGGCGGAACCGCCCCCCGGCGCGAGAGGGAAGCCCGCACCTCGTCGAGGTGCTCCACCACAAAACGTAGATCCAGCATCGTTGCTCTCTCTCAGTAGCCCGACGAACCCGCGCCGCCGCTGACGATCGCCACGGAGCTGCTCGCGCCCACGCGCGTCGCACCCACGGCGATCATCCGGTCGGCGTCGCCAGCCGTGCGCACCCCGCCGCTGGCCTTCACCCCGAGCTCGGGACCCACGACGCCGCGCATCAGGGCGATGTCTTCCGCCGTCGCGCCGCCGCCGCCGAAGCCCGTCGAGGTCTTCACGAAGCTCGCGCCTGCCGCCTTGGAGAGCGCGCAGGCGATGACCTTCTCGTCGCGGCTGAGCATCGAGGTCTCGAGGATGACCTTCACCACCCGCCCCTGCGCCGCGCCGACCACGCGCGCGATGTCGTCGAGCACCAGCGCGTAGTCGCCGGACTTCAGCGCGCCGACGTTGATGACCATGTCGATCTCGTCGGCGCCCGCGCGGATGGCCTCGCTGGTCTCGAAGGCCTTCGCGTTGGGCGACATCGCCCCCAGCGGGAAGCCCACCACCGCGCAGACGCTCACCGTCGAGCCCGTGAGCTGCTGACGGCAGAACGGCACGTTGACGCTGTTGACGCACACCGAGAAGAACCGCCACGTCATGGCCTCGGAGCACAGCTTGCGGAGGTCGTCGCGCGTCGCGTCGGGCTTGAGCAGCGTGTGGTCGATGACCCTCGCCAGGTCGGGCCTCGGCTGCCCCGCGGCGCTCGCCTGCCCGGCCACCGGGGCCACTCCCCCCGCGCCGGAACCCGCGCCCCCGACCTTCGGCGTCACCGTGGGACGCACCGCGTCTCGGGTGGGCGTCGCCATCTCCTGCGTCACCCTCGCCACTACCGCATCCACAAGCCGATCGATGTCCCTGGCCATACGGCGGGCGACCCTAGCACGAAGCGCCGCGGGTGACGCAGCGCCGTTCGCCGCGGCGTGCGCCCGGGAATCTGGAGTACATTTCAGCTCTTACCCTTCTGAGGAGATCTCCGCCCATGCTTCGCCGACTTCATCTTTGCCGCCTCGGTCCCGCCGCCGGCCTCGCGCTGGGGCTGCTCCAGGGTTGCAGCGACGAACCGACGACCGCCGACGCTGGCCTCGACGCCGGCCTCGTGACCGACCTCGGCCGCGCCGACGTCCCCAGCGACCTCGCCGCCGATCGGCCCTCCGACGCCGCGATCGCCACGACCCCCGACCGACGTCGCGTTCCCGTCGGCGCCACGTTCTATCTCCCCGCCGGGCTCGACTGGTCGATCGCTCAGGCGCCCGCAGGAAACCTCAACGCCGTCTTCCGAGACCCGGGCTCCACCCGCGGAGCCTTCGTCGCTCACCTCGCGGGCGACTACCGCTTCACCACCGCCGCGGGCGCGAGCGTCTCGCTCACCGTCGTCGAGGCGTCGTCGCTCAGCTTCCACAACCTCGACTACTTCCCCACCCGCGCGATCGCCGCCGCCGCCGACTCGCTCTTCGTCGCGAGCGTGCTGCGCCCCGAGCTCATCGCCGTGAACCCGGCCGACCTGACCCCGGCCTTCGCCGTCCCGGTCGGGGCGTGGCCCGTCGCCGCGGCGGCCGTCGGAGCGCGCGGCACCCTGCTCGTGGCCTGCCGCGGAGAAGACACGCTCACCGTGGTCGACCTGCCGACGCGACGCCCGGTGCGCTCGGTCTGGGTCGGCGACGAGGTGAGCAACGTCGCCGTCACCCCCGACGGCGCCACCGCGATCGCGCTGCTCCCGCATGACCGCAAGGCCGTGCTGATCCGCACCGCCGACTGGTCGGAGCTCGCTCGGGTCGACGTCGGCAGCGACCCCCACCACATCGCGGTGCGCCCGGACGGGAGCGCCGTCTTCGTGGCGGGCCGCCGCACCGGCCTCGGCGCCAGCGCCGAAGCGGGCGACCCGGCCGGCGCAGACGTCTCGGAGATCAGCCTCGCCACCCGCGCGGTGACCCGCACCATCCACCGCGTCGGAACCACCCTCGGCGGCATCGCCCTGGCCGCCGACGGCCGCAGCCTGTACGTGGCCACGCTGCGCAACGACCCGTCCGCCTCGCTCACGAGCGAGTTCGCGCCGCACTTCCAGCACACGGTGGTCCGCTACGACGTCACCCCGGGCGCTGCGCCCCGCGAGCTCGCGGCGTCGGACATCTCCCGGTCGCGGCCGGTGATCGCTCCGCCCGCCGGCGACGCGGGCGCGCCGGACGGAGGCGGCGCTCCCGACGGGCTCGACGCCCGACGCGCGGTGAGCCTCCACTGGATCGGAGTGCGCGACGGGGCGCTCTGGGTGGTGTCCGAGGCGAGCGACCTGGTGCTGCGCCTCGACGCGGACACCCTGGTCGAGCGGGAGCGCTTCGAGGCACCCGGGCGACCTCGCGCGGGGGCCTTCGCAGCGGACGGAAGCGTGCTGGTGTTCGGCCACCAGGCCCAGCGGCTCACGGCGATACGTACGGCGGCCGCGGGGCGGACGGCGGTCACCTCGGCGGCGCTCGCGAGGGACCCGCGCCCCGCGGCGGTCGCCCGGGGGCTGGAGTACTTTACCGGCACAGGTATGCGGGCGGAGCTCGGCGGGGCGCAGGTGCTCGCCGGGGACCTGTGGTCCTGCGGCTCGTGCCACGCCGACGGGCTCACCGACCGGCTCGCGTGGCAGGTGGGCCCGGTCGGCTCGTATCGCGCGCTCTCGCCAGCGCTCACCCTCCTCGAAGGGACGTGGCCGCTCGGGTGGCAGGGCAGCACCAGCGACCTCACGAGCGCGGCGTACACCCTCCACGCCAAGATCGGCGTGCTCCACCCGACGCAGGCACAGGTCGACGGGCTCGCCGCCTACCTCGGCTCGATCGCGGCCCCGCCGGCGGCCAACACGCTCACCGACCGGGACGGTTCGCCCTCCCCCGAGGCGCAGCGCGGCGCGGTGCACTTCGCGGCGCGCTGCGCGAGCTGCCACGCGGGTCCGCTGTCCACCAGCCGGGCGCGCGTCGACCGCGACCTCGACGGCACCCCCTCCGCCGACGTCGCCAGCCTCATCGGCACCGCGCGCCACGGTGCCTGGATGCGCCTTGGCGCGCAGCAGTCTCTCGCCGGGGCGGTCGACGACTTCGTCAACTGGACCCGCGCGACCCTCGACGCGACCCAGCGCGGCGAGCTCACCCGCTACGTCGCCGAGCTCACCGGGCGCGAGTTCTTCGTGGTCGCCGAGCGGCCCCGCCAGACGGACCTCCTCCCGACGACCAGCCCGATCGCCCTCGTGTTCTCGCAGCCCGTCCTCGATCGCCCGGAGAACCTCGCGCGGGTGCAGCTCACCGACCCGAGCGGGCGACCGCTCGCCGCGCGGATCAACGTCGAGGGCCGGCGTCTGCTCGTCACCCCCGCCATGCCGCTGCTCTTCGGCGGCGAGTACCGGCTGCTCCTCGGCGCCGGGCTGGAGTCCGAGCTCGAGGCCCGCACCTGGCGCGCGCAGGACCTCGTCTTCCGCACCGTGGCGCAGCCGACGCTTCGTCTCTCCGGCGCATACACCCTCACGTATTCGCCCGCCGACCCTCGCGGCGGGGCGGCCACCCCTTCGAGGCTCTCGCTCACGCTCAGCTCCGACGGCGGCGGCCTGGTGAGCGTCGTGGCCACCTACGCGAACGCTCCCCTCACCTGGCAGGGCGTCGGGTGGGTCTCCGGCCGACGGCTGCACCTCCCGGCGATGCCGCTGCCCGCGGGCGACGGCTTCTCCGACGCGACCTCCGGCTTCGACGCCGACCTCGGCGACCTCGACGGGGACGGCACCGCCGACCTCGTGCTCTTCGGCACCAGCGACGGCGGCCTCCGCGGATACACCATGGCCGGCAGCGGCTTCGAGGCCCGCGACCTCCCCTGGAGCCTCTCCCGCGCCGAGATCCGACACTAACTCCAGCCCGCGCCCCGGGCCGTGCTACCGCGCGCGGATGCGGCTCCCCTCCCTGCTGGCCCTCGGCCTCGCGCTGCCCCTCGTCCCGATGACCGCCGGCGCGCAGACCTTCTGCTTCGCCCCGACCACCGCCTCCGCGCCGACGACCCACGTCACGGCCGCGCTCACCGACCGCTTCCGCTCCCAGGCCGAGTGCCGCTACGGCGTCCGCACCGTCGGCGGGACGGTGCTCCGCGAGGGGCTCACGCTCCCCGACGGCGAGCGCGACCTGCCGACCTTCCTCCGCGACGTGGGCCTCCCCCCGACCCGCCGTGACCTGGCGGCGGACCTCGAGGTCTTCGCCGTTCCGCCGCGCACCGGGCGCGAGGCGCCGCCGGCGCAGACCCTCGCGCTGCGCCCCTGCCTCGCTCACCTCGGCGAGGGCACCACCGCGGTGCGCTTCGAGCGCACGGCCACCGGCGAGCTGCGCCTCACGCCCTCGCGCCTCGCCGCCTGCCCGGTCGAGGGCGTCGACCTGCTGGTGATCGACGGCGCCGACGCCCCCACGCTGCTCACCGCGACCGCGGGCGCGCGGCTGCTCGGCCTCGGCGAGGCCCACACCGTCGACGTCCCCCGCTCGGTCACCGCCGCCGGGATCTACCTGCGCCGCCGGGGAGGCGACCTCGCGCTGCGCGTCGACAGCATGCGCTTCGGCGACCCGCAGACCCCCCTCCAGCGCCTCTTCTCCGACGATGTCACCCGGTGGTTCGAGACCGACTGGCGCCGCGGCGAGCTGCGCCTCACCCCGCGCGCGGACGTCTTCGCCCGGGACCCGATGCGCTGGAGCGAGCTCGTCACCGCCGCCGCGGCGAGCGCCCTGCTCGTCACCACCGCGCCCGACCGCGACGGCAGCGCCGCCACCTTCAGCGCCCGCATCGCCGCCGACGGCAGCGCGCTCACGGTCCCCGACGAGGCGGTGCGCTCGGTGATGCGCAAGCGCTACGGCGCCCCCGGAGGCGCGATGGCCCCGGGCCGCCGCGACTGGGCCGAGGTGCTCGCGTCGCTCCGCCTCTGCCACGCCGGGCGCTACACCGCGGCGCCGACCCGCAACGCCCGCGCGACCCCCGCGGAGCTCGCCTCGCTCCGCTGCGTGACGCTGGCTCAGGTCGCGCCGATTACCGTGACGGGTATTCCCGACGCCTTCACGCTGGAGCGCCACCTCGACGCGTTCACCCGCTCCGGCAGCGGCGTCGCGGTGAGCCAGGCCGGCGCGGGCGAGGCCGAGCGGGTCCCTCTGGAGGCCGAGAGCCCGGCGCAGCTCGCCACCGTGGGAGACCGGGTGCTCGCGCCCGACGCGCTCCCGCCGGGATCTCGCATGGTGCTCTGCCCCACGACCGCCGAGCAGGGCCCCCGCGAGGGGATCGCCCTCGACGCGCGCGGCTCGCACACCTTCGACGAGCGCGCGGCCGGGCTCTGGCAGGTGGTGATGCGCCCCGCCGACGCTCCCCAGTGCTCCCCGCAGGACCTCGCCCTGGCCCGCATCGCGGTGCTCCGCCCTCGCGACGCGTGGCTCCCGGTGGGCATCCTCGACCACGGCGCGATGTCCCTCTCCGACCCGTGGGGCTCCGTCCCTGGCGCCGGGGACGACACCTTCGCGTTCACCGCGCGCTCGGGCCTCCCCGAGTGGCGCCTCGCGAGCACGCCCGACGTCACCGCCGCCATCAACGCCTTTAGCGCCGTCACCTCCGACGCCTCCGTGCCCGCCGACGACAGCGCCCGCATCACCCGGGTGATCCCAACCCGCCTCCGCGTCGAGCCCGAGCTGCACTCGCCCGGACGCAGCGCGCTGGTGGTGCTGCTCTCCGAGGGCGACGCCTGCCCTCGCTCTCCCGACGACCTCATCGAGAACCTCCGGTCGCTGCCCGCCGAGGGCAGCTTCCACGCCTTCCTCGCGGCCGAGCGCGCCCCCGACGCTCCGGGCGGCCGCTTCACCTGCCTCGCCCGGGCGCGGCTCCGATCGACCCCGCCGCTCATCCACCGCAGCGCCGACGCGGGTCCCTTCTACTTCCGCTGGGGCCTGCCGGGCAGCGTCGAGCTCCGCGCCCAGTACGAGCTCAACTCCCAGTGCAGCCGAGGCGACTGCGTCTCCATCGGCGTCGCCGCGCCGCTCATCTACGCCCGCGTCTCGCCCCGCGCCCGCGCGGTCTCCTGGCTCACGCTCGACGTGTCCATCCCGGTCATGGTGCTCGCCTCGCCGGGCGACGGCCGCGCGCTCCACACCGGAACCGGCCTCGACATCACCCTCTCCGGCGGCCCCTTCGCCATCCCCAGGATGGTGAGCTTCGGGGTGCTCATCCAGCCGACCGTCTTCGGCGTCGCGCCGGCCGCCTCGGACAGCGCGGTCAATGTCGCGCTGCACCTCGGCGTCAACCTCGGCTCCTTCTTCGACTACCTCCGGGGGCTCTGAGCGATGCGCCGCCCCGCCGCCTTCGCCGCGCTCCTGCTCCTCGGCTGCGCCCCGCGCACCTACACCCGCGCGCCCGCGCTCCCCGCGTACCCGCCGCTCTCCGCCGCCCGCTCCTCGGTCGACCCCACCGCCGACCGGGAGCGCGTCGACCAGGGCCAGCGCGAGCTTCACCAGCGCGTGCCCGCCGCCGTGGCGATGCTCCGCGACTCCATCGAGCGCATCGTCTCGCAGCTCGGCGAGCGTTGCGTCCCACGCAACCCTGACGGCGACGGGCTGCACTGGCAGGTCTCCTGCGCAACGGAGACCCTCTTCGGCCTCGGCGCCTTCGAGCCCCGCAACGACGCCGTGCTCGACCGGTGGCGCCTCGTGGGCCAGACGCTGTCGCAGCTACAGCTCAGCGCCAGCACCGACGCCCGCTCGCTGCGCGTGGCCATCTCGGGCTTCGCCGACCACGTGCAGTTCGCGAGCGACCACCCCTGCCCCGAGCTCGCCGCCTTCTGGAACGCCTCCATCCCCCCCGCCACGGACCACCGCAGCCGCAACGCCGTGCTGAGCTTCTGCCGCGCCGCCCGCATGGCCCGCGAGATCGCCTGCGCCACGCTCCCTGCCGGGCGCTGCACCCCCGCGGCGCTCGCCGCGCGCCCCGCCCTCGCCTTCGCGGTCTTCGGCGGCAGCACCTCGGCGCTCGACCGCGCCCCGGAGCGCTTCACCACGCCCGTCGCCCTCACCGGATCGGGCACCGCCCGCTGCGCCTGCCAGCGCTTTGCCCCAGAGGTCTACGGTCCGCCGGTCGCGCCGGGCGTCACCTTCGGGCAGTGCCCCGCGGAGCCCGATCGCCTCTTCGAGTGCGAGGACGCCCGCCGCGTCGAGCTCGACGTCTGGCTCGACGTCGACCCGCGGCTGCCCTCCAACACCTGCCGCGCGCAGGCGAGCGACCCCAACGCCCTCGCCCTGCTCTGCTACCAGGACGCCTGGCAGGCGCTCTCGCACCAGAGCGCCCTGCCGCGCCCCCGCACCGCGGTGGTCACCGACGCGTGCGCCACGCCCAACCCCCTCGGGTGGCTGGAGGGCAGGGCCCGCAACGCCGATCGGCCCTGCGCGGCGGAGGTGAGCGTCGCGAGGTAGTGCGGCGGGCAGGCGGTGGACCTTCGCGCGTGCGCCGCGCGCCGCTCTGTTACGCTCACCGACCGATGACTGACTCCACGCTCGCGCCAAGGCCAGGGGTCCGCTTCGGGGCGCCGTCGCGCGTCCGCAAGGAGCTCGACCTCCACACGAAGCTCTTCCTCAAGATGATCATGGGGGCCATCAAGGAGTGGAACAGCGACATGCCCACGGTCGACCGCGTGCGCCCGCCCACGCACCTCGGCCCCATGCCGCTGCTCACGCTGTCGTTCGGCACCGAGCAGCAGCAGATCAAGATCCCGACCATCGACGAGGACTGGGCGGTCACGACGTCGAAGCGGCTCAAGCGCAAGGTGCTGCTGACCCTGCTGCGCAACCCCGTGCTCTTCCCGGTGCGGGACTACGACGCCCGCTGGGAGAGCGCGGAGGTGGCGCGCGACACCTTCCAGGAGGTGCTGCCGCTCGGCTCGTACATGGCCCGGCCGTACCACCACTGGAAGGAGATGAAGTCCGACCAGGCGATGTCGCGGCTGGCGTTCGCCGGGCTCGGCGCGCTGCGGCTGATGCCGTACACGAAGCACGAGGGTGACCCCGAGTTCGCCGACGCGGCGTGGGAGCACGACCTCGGGATGCTCTCCAAGTACGCCGTGCGCAGGGGCTTCGAGCGCTACGGCGCGCGGGCGATCTTCGACCGCGAGCAGAACCCCATCGCCATCCTCCGCGAGAACGTCTGGATCAGGCCGGGCGACGGGCAGCCGTGGGAGCACGCGAAGTGGGCATGGCGCTGCTCGCTCATGGTCGGCACCACGGTGGTCGACCACCTCGTCGGCGTGCACTGGCTCATCGGCAACTACGTGACCACGGCGGCGCGCTTCCACCTGCCGCCGACGCACTACCTCCGGCTGCTGCTGAAGCCGTTCACGTGGCGCACCATCACCATCAACGCCGGGGCGTCGGAGACGCTGTGTCCGAAGCGCGGGTTCGTGCACCGCGCGAGCGCGCTCACCTTCGAGTCGCTCACCGAGGCCTTCGGCGACGCCACCGGGCTGCTGGAATTCCACTCCGTGCCCGAGCTCGTGCGGCGCAAGGGGCTCGACCCCGAGAAGCTCGTGGTGACCGACGGCGTCGACGCCCCGGAGGAGGTCGACCGCTACCCCTGGGTCGCGGACGCGCTCGCGCTCTACAACGTGATCCGCGCGTTCGTGGTGGAATACATCGACCTGTATGCGCCGACCGACGAGGCGATCGAGGGCGACGTCGCGGTCATCGCGTTCTGGAGCCACCTGCAGAGCGCGCCGCCGACGGTGAAGTTTCCGGGGCGCTCGAAGGCCGCGATCGTCGACCTGCTCGCGCAGTTCATCTGGAGCGTGACGGGCCTGCACGAGGCCGTCGGCACCGTGAACGAGTACGTCATCGATCCGACCTTCATGGGCACGAAGATCCGTCCGGGCGCGGAGATGTCCGACGTGCAGGCGTCGATGCAGTACCTGCTCGTGATGGCGCTCACCGGCCTCGGCATGCCCCGGCTGATGGACGTGGGCGACGCCGGCGGGGTCTTCGACGCCGACCACGTCGGGCGCGGGGCGTTTCAGCGCTTCCACGACGCGCTGGTGAAGCTCGCGGCGCAGAACGACGCCGCCAACCAGCGGCGGCTGAGTCACCCGACGCGCAAGTGGCCGTGCGAGACCTTCAACCCGAAGAACCTCGAGACCGGCGTCAGCATCTGACCGCCGGTCGCGCGGGCTACGTGCGCACCCACTCGAGCTCGCCCGGCCGCACGCCGTCGAAGGCGTCGACGTCGGGCTCGGGCCACGGCAGCAGGCGCCAGTCGGTCGCGCGCGCGAGCGGGGCGGCCAGGGTCTTCCAGAGCATCGTCGCGAAGCGGTCGTCGGGGGCGCCCGCGGCGACCGCGGCGTCGTCGACGGTGCCCGCCCCGACGCAGCCGTAGCCGGTGGGCCCGCCCCGCGACGGGCCGAAGGCGCGCACCCGGCCCTTGAGCTCGGGCGTGCGGATGAAGCGCTCGGGGTCGAAGACCGCCGCGTCGTCGCCCCACACCGCGGGGTCTTGCCGGGCGACGGTCGCCACGAGGCAGAGCGTGGTGCCCGGCTTGAGCGCCACCGTCGTGCCGTCGCTGACCGGAAGCCTGAGGGCGTACTTCGTGGGGTCGCCCTTCGCGGGGTCGGGCATCACGCGGCGGTAGTAGTGCCGCGGCCGACCGAAGAGCCGCATCGACTCGAGGAAGAACGCGTGGAAGAAGGGCAGGCGGTTGAGCTCCTGCACGGAGCCGTTGAAGTCCTTGAGCTCCCCGGCGAGGCGGTCGCGCGTCATGGGGTCGACGGAGAGCTGCGCGAGCGCCGGGTGCAGCGTCGCCCACGCGCCGCCGGTGGCGTTGAAGCTCGCCGCGAACATCAGGTGCGCCGGGAGCTCTCCCTCGGGCACGCCGCGCTCGTGGGCGACGCGCTTGAAGTCGCTCTGGTAGGGCGCGCTCGCGCGGATCTTCTCCATCCACCCGGCCGCGTACGCGACGGACCGGGCCTTCGCGCCGTTGGTGAGCCGACCCATCGCCCACGACGCCGCGCGGGCGACCGAGTCGGCGAGGAGCTGGTCGGACTTGAGGCCGAAACACGCCTTGATCCAGCGCTGCGCGTCGGCGCCTTCGGGGCCCGGCGTGAGGCCGAAGAGCCACTCGAAGGCGACGCCCACCGCGGCGTGGTGCATCGCGTGCTTGAAGTTCACCCGCTGGCCGCGGGCCGCCGAGCGGAGCATCGGGATGCCGTAGTGCAGCACCTTCCGGCAGGCGGGCTCGAACTGCCGGCAGCGCAGGCCCATGCACTGCCCGACGACCGCGCGCGCGGGGCCGTGGTCGTCGGCGTCGCGCAGCAGCGCCGGGATGACCCCGCCGAGCAGGTCGGGGTCGAAGGAGAGGCCGCCGAAGCCTGGGTCTTCGAGGCGGTCGAGCACGTCGGGCGCGGCGTCGAAGACGAAGTCGAGGCCCGCCATGTCGGTGACGAAGGTGCTGCGGATGCCCGGGTGGGCCTTGAACACCGCGGCCTGGTGCGTGGCGCGCAGCTCCTTGGTGTAGTTGTCGCACTCGTCGACGAAGCGCATGACCTCCTTCACCGGGCGGAGCGAGAGCGGGCCGTGCCAGATGCCGGGGAGGCCTTCGTTGTCAGGTTCGTCCGCCATGGTCCTCCGTCCTATCACGGGGGCTCGTCGCGGGAGGCGTCGTCGCGCGGACTTCCCCGCGCGCGACGGCGAAGTGGGTCTATGATCCGCCCGCTCGGGAGGCCGTCCGGGGCCTCGCGCGCGGAGACCCCGACGATGGCCCGCATATCCCTCCCGCCCGACGGGCGCTACGCCTCCCAGGAGCTGTTCTACCGCTCCGCCCGCACGACGGTGCACCGCGCCGTGCGCCGCGACGGGGTGACCGTGGCCGCGAAGTCCGTCACCGAGGGGCAGCGCGACCCGAGCGCGCGCCGCTGGCTGCTCAACGAGCACCGCGTATTGGGCGGCCGCGTGCTGCCCGGCGTGCAGCGCGCCCTCGACGTGGTGGCCACGGCGCAGGGTCCGGCGATGGAGTCGGAGTTCTTCCCTGGCGCCGCGCTCAACCCCGCGGAGACCCGCGGGTGGAGCATCGGGGAGTTTCTCCGGTGCGCGCGGGAGATCGCCGACGTGGTGCGCGCCCTCCACGCCGACGGCATCACCCACCGCGACCTCGTGCCCGCGAACATCCTCCGCCGCCCCGACGGCGCGGCGGTCTGCGTCATCGACTTCGGTCTCGCCACGCGCGCCACGAGCGTCACGCCCGACCCGGTCGGCGCGCGGCTCATCGAGGGCACCCTCGGCTACCTCTCCCCCGAGCAGACCGGCCGGCTCAACCGCCCGGTCGACCGCCGCGCCGACCTCTACACCCTGGGCGCGACCTTCTTCGCCCTGCTCACCGGCCGCGCCCCCTTCGAGGGCGCCGACCCGGTCGCGCTGGTGCACGCCACCGTCGCGCTGCCCGCGCCGCGCGTCGACGCCCTGCGCCCGGACGTGCCCGCGCCCCTCGCGGCCCTCATCGCGCGCCTGCTCGCGAAGATGCCCGACGACCGCTACCAGACCGCCGACGCCCTCGCGCGCAACCTCGCGCTGCTCGACGACGCCTGGCAGGCGCGCGGCTCCCTCGACGACGTCGACCTCTCCGCCGACGACCGGCCCGACCACCTCGTGCTGCCCGACCGGCTCTACGGCCGCGAGGGCGCGCGGCACGACCTCCAGGACGCCGTCGCCCGCCTGCGCGCCGGGTCCGGGTCCGCCATCGCGGTCGTAGGCTCCGCGGGCGCGGGCAAGACCGCCCTCGTGCGCGAGCTGTACCGCATCCTCGCGGACACCGACGCGGCATTCGCCGAGGGCAAGGTCGACCCCCTCCAGCGCGGCACCCCGTACGCTCCGGTGCTCGCCGTGCTGCGCGCCCTCGTGCAGCGCGCGCTCGCGGGTGACGACGCGTCCGTGCTCGCGCTCGGCCGACGCCTCGCCGACGCGCTGGGCGAAGACCGCGCGCGCCTCGTCGACCTGGTGCCCGAGGCGGCCCCGCTGGTGGGCCCGCACGAGCCCGCGGAGGCCCTCCTCGTGGCCGAGGCGCGGGCGCGCCTGCACGTGCTGCTGCGGCGCTCGCTGCAGGTGTTTCACTCCGCCGAGCGGCCGCTGGTGGTGTTTCTCGACGACCTCCAGTGGGCCGACGAGGCGACGCTCTCGCTGGTGCGCGCGATGGTCGAGCAGCGGCTGCCGGAAGACCCGCTGCTGGTGCTCGGGTGGCGCGCCGCGGAGGGCGTCGCGGAGGGCGCCATGGCCGCCATCGAGCGCCGCTGGTCGACGCGCGCGGTGCCGCGCATCGCGGTCGGTCCGCTGGCGGTGGCAGACGTCGCGGCGCTGCTGGCGGACGCGCTCGGCGCCGAGGCCGACGCGGTGGCCGACCTCGCCGCGCTGCTGCACCAGCGCACGAGCGGCAACGCGCAGATGCTCCGCGAGCTGCTCACCTCGCTCTCCCTCGACGGCGCCTTCCCCTGGGACGGCGCCCGCCACCGGCTCACGTGGGACCTCCCCCGCATCGCCGCCGCGCCCGTCCCGGAGGGCGTCGCGGCGCTGCTCACCCCGCGCCTCGCTCGGCTGCCCGAGGGCGCCCGCCGCGCGCTCGAGGTCGCCGCCTGCGTCGGCGGATCGTTCGACCCCTCGCTCGTGCGCGCCGTCTGCGACGCCACGCGGGCGGAGTTCGCCGCGGCGGTCTCCGCGGCCCTCGGCGCGGGCCTGCTCGTGGGCGACGCCGCCGCGTGGGAGGTGGCCATGGACGCCGCCGAGCCGTCCGGCGCCGGCGCCGCGCTGCGCTTCGCCCACGACCGCGTGCACGACGCGGTGTACGCGTCGCTCTCCACCGAGCGGCGCGAGGAGACGCACCTCGCGCTCGGTCGACAGCTCCTGCGCGAGGTGGCCGAGAGCGACGGCGAGCGGGTCTTCGCCGCGGTCGACCAGATGCGCCGCGCGCCCGCCGCGGGGCTCACCCGCGACGACCGGCTGCAGCTCGCCGCGCTCGGGCTGCGCGCGGCCCGCCGGGCGCGGCAGCAGGCGGCCTTCGAGGCGGCGCTCACCTGCGCCGTGGCGGCCATCGGCTGGCTCGGCGCCGCGGGCTGGGACACGCGCTACGAGCTCACCCGCGACCTGCACCTGCTCGCCGCGGAGATGGTGGTGCTCTGCCCCGGCGCGGCGCTCGCGGCGCCCTACGCCGAGCGGGCCCTCGAGCGGGCGCGCGGCGTGCTCGACAGGGTGGCGGCGCAGTCGATCCTCATCCGCGGGCACAGCGCGCGGGCCGACCACGCGGCGGTGGTGTGCGACACCGTCGAGGCCCTGCGCTGGCTCGGCGTCGACATCGCCGAGCAGCCCGGTACGCCCCGCGTGCTGCTCACCCTCGCGACGCTGCGCGTCCGCCTGCGGAGGCTCGCGCGCGACGGGCGCGCGGGGCTCGGGCTCACGGCGGACCCCGAGGTGCGCGCGGCGCAGGCGCTCGTCACGGGCTGCACGGCGTCGGCGTACCTCGTCTCGACCACGCTGCTCCCGATGCTGCTGCTGCGCTCCGTCGAGCTCTCCCTCGACCGCGGCGCGAGCGCCGGGTCGGCCTACGGCTTCGCGGGGTACACGTTCATCCTGGCGGCGGTGCTCGACGACCTGCCCGCGGCGCAGCGCTTCGCCGCGCTCTCGCGCGAGCTCGCCGCGGAGCTCGACGACGACGCCGCGCGGGTGCGCGTGGAGACCCTCTGCGCGGGCTTCTGCGACGCGCGCTACAAGCCCCTCGGGTCGCTGGCGGACGGCTTCGCGGACCTCGCGCGCCGCGCCGCCGCGCTCGGCGACGGGGAGTACGCCGCGCTCAACGCGCACAACGCCGTCGACGCGGCGCTGGCCGGCGGGCGCGACCTCGACCTCGTGGCGGCCGAGCTCCCGGGGTGGATCCGGCACTGCGCGGCGCTCGGCGAAGACCGGGGGCGGCGCTTCTGCGGGTATCTCTTCCACGTGGTGAACGTGCTACGCGGCGTCACGCCGGCGGACCCGGCGACGTGGGACGCGGCGGGCGTCGAGCTGCACCACACCGCCGGCGCCCCGGCGGACAAGTCCCTCGTGGGCACCGAGTACCTCTGGCGCGCGACCGTGGCGCTGTTCCTCGGCGACACCGCGACGGCGGCGGCCGCGGCGGAGGGCTCCGAGGCCTGGCTGAAGCTGATGCCCGGCGCGTTTCAGACCTACGGCGCGGTGGCGCACATCGCCGTGGCGCGGCTGCTCGAGGCGCTCGACGCCCCGCCGGCGCGGCGCGTGCGGCTCGCGGCCCTCGCGGCGCGCGACCTGCGTCGGCTGCAGGGCTGGGCCGCGGGCGCGCCGGGCGTGTTCGGCCACCGGGTGCACCTGGTCGAGGCGCTGGGCTACGAGCTCGCCGGGCAGCGCGAGCGGGCGGTTCGCAGCGTCGAGGCGGCGGTGGCCGAGGCTCGGCTCACGGACGTCTCGCCCGATCTCGCCCTCGCGCTCGACGTGGCGTCGCGCATCTACGCGCGGCACGGCCAGCGGCGCGTGGCGGCGAGCGTGCTGGGCGAGGCGCTGGAGGTCTGGCGCCAGTGGGACGCGCACGCCGTGGTGGAGCGCGTGGGGCTGCGGCTGCGGGCGCTGGGCGGCGAGCGCATGGTGGAGAGCGCGGGCACGACGACGAGCATCAACAGCAGCAGCATCGACGTGGCGACGCTGCTGCGCGCGGCGCGGGCGCTGTCGGCGGAGATCGTGCTCGACGACCTGCTGCGCCGGCTGGTGGAGCTCGCGGCGACCAACGCGGGGGCGGACCACGCCTCGCTCTGGCTGGTGACCCCGGAGGGGCTGCGCATCAACGCGCGGGCGCGGGCGCAGGCGGGCGGCGTGGTGAGCGAGCGGGTGCGCGACGACCTCGGGGCGGACGACCCGGCGTCGGCGGTGGTGCAGTACGTGGCGCGCACGCAGGAGCCGGTGCTGCTGCACGACGCGGCGGACGACCCGCGGTTCTTCCGCGCGTCGGCGCGGCCGCGGTCGGTGCTGTGCGTGCCGCTGCGCAAGGGCCACCAGCTCGTCGGGGTGCTCTACCTCCAGAGCGCCGTGGTGACCGGCGCCTTCACCGAGGACCGCTACGAGATGGTCACGGTGATGGCCGCGCAGGCGGCGGTGTCCATCGAGAACGCGCGGCTCTACGACGACCTGCGCGCGTCGCTGCAGCGGCAGCAGAAGCTCACGGCGGCGTTCGAGCGCTTCATGCCCAACCAGTTTCTCGAGCAGCTCGAGAAGCCCGACATCCTCGACGTGGCGCTCGGCGACCAGTCGCAGCGCGAGGTGACGGTGCTCTTCTGCGACCTGCGCGGGTTCTCGGGGCTGGCGTCGCAGCTCGGGCCGTCGGGCACCTTCGCGTTCATCAACAGGTACCTCGGGTACATGGAGCCGGTGATCCACGCGCACGGCGGGTTCATCAACCAGTACCTGGGCGATGGCATCATGGCGCTCTTCCCGGGCTCGACGGACCAGGCCGTGGCGGGCGCCCTCGCGATGCTCGACGCGCTCGCGGGCTTCAACGCCGAGCGCCGCGCGGCGGACCTCCCGGAGGTGCGGGTGAGCATCGGGTTGAACTCCGGTCCGCTGATGCTCGGGGTGATCGGCGGTGCGAGGCGCCTCGACCGCGGGGTGGTCGGCGACGCGGTGAACCTCGCGAGCCGCGTCGAGGGCATGACCCGGCAGTTCAACGCCCCGATGCTCATCGGCGGCGAGACGTGCACGCGCCTCCAGGAGCGCGGGCGGTTTCAGCTGCGCTCGCTCGGCTGGGTGGCGCCCGTGGGGCAGCGCAAGCCCATCGAGGTCTTCGAGGCGCTCGACGCGCACGGCGCCGAGCGGCGCGCGGCCGGCGCGGCGTCCGCGGACGACTACGCCGCGGGCCTCGAGCGCTGGGTGGCGGCGGACTTCGGGGCCGCCATCGCGCGCTTCTCGGCGTGCCTCGCGCGCGACCCGGCGGACGGCGCCGCGCGCTTCATGGTGACCCGCTGCGAAGACCTCCTCGCGCGGCCGCCGACGGGTCCATGGGACGGCGTCATCCGGCTGGTGAGCAAGTAGACCGCCCGGTTCGCCGGGGTGACGGCGCCGAGGTCGCGGCTCACGCCGGTCAGCGAGCGAGAACTGGGAAGGGGGGAGCGGACCTTCCGCGCGCCGGTCGGCGACGCGCGGAGCCGGTCAGTGGATGGCTTCGAAGAGCCCGGCCGCGCCCATGCCGCCGCCGATGCACATCGTGACGATGCCGTAGCGGCCGCCGCGGCGGCGCAGCTCGTGGAGCAGCGTGGCGGTGAGCTTCGCGCCGGTGCACCCGAGCGGGTGGCCGAGCGCCGTCGCGCCGCCGTTGACGTTGAGCTTCTCGTCGGAGATGCCGAGCTCGCGCTTGCAGTAGAGCGACTGCGACGCGAAGGCCTCGTTCATCTCGATGAGGTCGATCTGGTCGAGGCTGAGCCCGGTGCGAGCGAGCAGCTTGCGCACCGCCGGGACCGGGCCGATGCCCATGATGTCCGGCGCCACGCCCGCCACCTGGAACCCGCGGAAGTACCCGAGGGGCTTGATGCCCAGCGCATCGGCGCGGGACTTGGACATGACCACCGCCGCGGCGGCGCCGTCCGAGAGCGGCGAGCTGTTGCCCGCCGTGACGCTGCCCTTCGCCGAGAACACCGGCTTGAGCGCGCTGAGCTTCTCCAGCGTGGTGTCCGCGCGCACCATCTCGTCGCGGGCGAAGGTCACGTCGTCGCGGACGCGACCCACGTAGCGCACGGCCTTCACCGGCGCGATCTCCTCGTCGAAGCGCCCGGCGGCCTGCGCCGCGGCGGCCTTGCGGTGGCTCTCGGCGGCGAACTGGTCCTGGTCGGCGCGGGCGATGTTGAAGCGGCTCGCGACGTTCTCCGCGGTGATGCCCATGGGCACGTAGGCCGTCGGGAAGCGGTCCATGACCTCGGCGCTCACCGTGATCTTGTTGCCCGTCATGGGCACGGAGGTCATCGACTCGACGCCGCCGGCGATCATGGCGTCGACGCTGCCGAACGCGACGCGCTCGGCGGCCAGCGCGATGGCCTGCAGGCCGCTCGAGCAGAAGCGGTTGATGGTCATCCCGGCGGACTCCACCGGGAGCCCTCCCAGAAGTCCCACCACGCGGGCGATGTTGAGCCCCTGCTCGCCCTCCGGCATCGCGCACCCGAGAACCAGGTCGTCGATCTCCTTCGGGTCGAGCTGCGGAACCTTCGTCAGCAGGTGACGAATCACCTGCCCGGCGAGGTCGTCCGGGCGGGTCAAAGCGAGCGCACCCTTGTGTGCCCGTCCAACGGCGCTGCGCACGGCAGCGGCGATCACTACGTCGGCCATTGGGTTCTCGTCTCCTTCAGTTACGCAGGGGCTTGTTGTTCATGAGGAAGTACTGCATCCGGGCCTGGGTCTTCTCCTCGCCGCAGAGCGAGAGGAAGGCCTCGACCTCGAGCTCGAGCAGCCGCGACTCCGTCACCGGCGCCGCCGCCCCGTCGATGCCGCCGCAGAGGATGTTGGCCACGTGCAGCGCGACCTTCGCGTCGTGCTCCGAGGCCTGTCCGCCCTGCACCAGCGAGAGCACCATCATCTTCAGCGTCGCGATGCCGCTCTCGCCCGGGAGCTTGTACTCACGGGGCGCCGGCGCGTGCCAGCCGCTGCGGGCCAGGCCCAGGGCGCGCTGCTTGGCGTCGTGCAGCAGCCGCGCGCGGTCGAAGGTCACCCCGTCGGTGTGACGGAAGAACCCGAGCATCTTCCCCTCGTCGGCGCTGGTGGCGACCTTCGCGAGGGCGATGTTCTTGAACACCTGCGTGACGAAGGGATACGCGTCGACGGCGACCCCCTCCGGGAGGCCCTCCATCGCGCGCCAGAGGAGGTTCATGCAGCCGCCGCCGCCGGGCACGAGGCCCATGCCGACCTCGACCAGCCCGGAGTAGGTCTCCGCCGCGGCCTGCACCGCGCCCGCGCCGAGGCACATCTCCAGGCCGCCGCCGAGGGTCATCCCGCAGGCCGCCGCGACCACCGGCACCCTCGCGTACTTCATCCGCTGGTTGGCCGCCTGGAAGCGGTGCGCCAGCGTGCGGATGCTCTCGAAGTCGCCGCTCGACGCGCCCATCGCGACCAGCATCAGGTTGGCGCCGACGGAGAAGTTCTCCCCCTCGTTGAAGAGCACCAGCGCCTCGAAGTCGCGCTCGGCCCTGGAGACCGCCTCCTCCTGCGCCTCGATGGTGCTCGGGTCGACGCTGTTCATCTTCGACTTGAGCGTGAGCGACGCGACGCCGTCGCCCAGGTCGTAGATCACCCCTCCCTCGTTCTCCCAGACCGGAGCGCCCTTGCGCGCCAGCTTGAAGGGCACCGCCCTGGCGTCGCTCTCGCGCGCCTCGTAGGCGCCCTTGAGCGGGTTGTAGACGGCGCCGTCCTCGCGGTACCAGCGCTCGATCCCCTTCGCGCGCATCGCCTTCACCGAGTCGGGAAGCGCCACGCCGTCGGCGATCATCCGGTCGGTGGTCCTGGCGAAGCCGAGCGCGTCCCAGGTCTCGAAGGGCCCGAGCTCCCAGTTGTATCCCCAGCGCATGCCGTCATCGATGGACCACACGTTGTCGCTGATCTCGCCGACGCGGCGCGCGGAGTAGGAGAGACCCCGCGCGAGCACCTTCCACGCGAACCTCCCCGCAGGGCCCTCGTCCGCCGCCAGCAGGCGCAGCCGCTCGCCCACGTCCTCGACGTCGCGCAGCGTCTTGATGAAGGAGATGACCTCCTTGGTGGTCTTCTTCTCGCGGTACTCGCCCGTCGTCGGGTCGAGCGTCTGCACGCCCTCGCCCGTCTTCTTGTAGAAGCCGCCCTTGGTCTTGTCGCCGAGCTGCTTGCGCTCGACCATCGTGCGGATGAACGCCGGGATCGCGAAGACCTCGCGGTCCTCGTCGGTGGTCAGCGCCTTGTGACAGTTGTCCGCGACGTGCGCGAAGGTGTCGAGGCCCACCATGTCGGCCGTGCGGAAGGCCGCGCTCTTCGGCCGCCCCATCGGGGTGCCCACGATGGCGTCGACGTCCTCCGGGGTGAGTCCGTCGGCCAGCATCTGGTGGATCGCCGCCATCATGGCGTGCGCGCCGATGCGGTTGCCGATGAAGTTGGTGGTGTCCTTGGCGACGACCACGCCCTTGCCCAGCACGTCCGCGCCGAAGGCCTTCACCCGGGCGAAGGCCGCCGGGTCGGTCTCCGCGCCCGGCACCAGCTCCAGCAGCTTCATGTAGCGCGGCGGGTTGAAGAAGTGGATCACCATGAAGCGCTTGCGAAACGACTCGCCGCGCCCCTCCAGCATGGCCGCGATGCGCAGCCCGGAGGTGTTCGACGCGATCAGCGTCTCGGGGCCCGCGAGGGCTTCGAGGCGCTCGAAGAGCTTGCGCTTGATGTCGATGTTCTCGACGACGGCCTCGATGATGAGGTCCGCGGTCTTCACCTTCGCGAGGTCGTCGTCGAAGTTGCCTACGGAGACCAGCGTCGCGCGCGACGGATGGAAGAACGAGGCCGGGCGGGACTTGAGCGCCTTGTCGAAGCCGCCCTGCGAGAAGCGGTTGCGCGCCGCCCGATCACCAGCCTCCGCCGGCGTCAGGTTCGGCGGCACGATGTCCAGCAGCAGCACCTCCACGCCCGCGTTGGCGAGGTGCGCGGCGATTCCCGCGCCCATGACCCCGGCGCCCAGCACGGCGACCCTTCGGATGGGATGACTCATTCACGAAACTCCTTCGTCGCTTCCGGAGACTTCAGGGCCCCGCGGAGACCATTCGTGCGCAGGGCCATTCGAGAGCGCGGGAGTCTGTTCCCCAGTCGCCCCCGCGACAAGCGGGCTCCGCGCCGCCCCGCGCGGTCGTTACTTCGTCGATGCCGCAGGATAAATTTCTTGACAGACGAAATCGCCACGAAGTCCCTTGACGCCATCGCCAGATGGTGGACGTGGCGAATGCGTCAGTGCTATGCACCGCGAAGACCGTCGCGATCCGCGGTCTGAATTCATTCTTGTGGGGATCGGTGTGGAGAGTCCCATGGCGAAGGCAAAGGCGAGCGCCGCGAAGCGCGGAAAGCCCACGGTGAAGGCCCGTCCCGCTCCTGCGAAGAAGGCCAAGCCCTCGAAGGCTGCGAAGCCCTCCAAGGCCGTGAAGGCAGTGAAGCCCGCGAAGCCCTCGAAGGCCGCGAAGCCCAGGTCGGCCCCGCCGACGAAGGCGGTCAAGGCCGCGAAGCCGGCCAGGGCCGTGAAGGCCGCGGCCCCGGTGGCGGCCCCCGTGGTGAGCGCGGCCCCGGTGGAGGAGTCCTCCAGCGGGGGCATGTCGATCAAGAAGAAGAAGGTGAAGCGCGGCGCCCCCCCGATGCTCCCGCGTCGCCTGGCCCGTCGGCCGCTGCCCTCGCCGGGCACGCCGCCGCTGCCCCCGAAGGCCACGCAGCCGGGCTCGCTCCACGCGCCCGCCCGCTCGCCGGACGGCGCCGAGGGGCTCAAGGTGCGGCTGATGGCGGTGATCAACCTCCTCGGCAAGCTCCGCGGCCTCAAGCGCTCGTTCAACAAGCAGTTCTGGGAGGCCGGGCTCATCCTCGCCGAGCTCTCCCGTCCGGAGCTCTACCAGGCCAAGGGCTACGGCTCCTGGGAGTCCTTCGTCGAGCGGGAGATCGAGCGCGAGCTCACCATCGGCCGCACCACCGCGGAAGAGCTGCGTCGCATCGTGCGCCTCTTCCAGCGCGAGGCGGCCGAGGAGCTCGGCTTCGAGCGCCTCCGCGTCGCCCTGCGCGCGCTCTTCCCGGAGCCGGGCTCGGCGCCGGTGGGCGCGACGGTGGCCTGATCGCTCGTGCTCCCGCTGTTCGTTACCGCGGTCTTCGTCTTCCTCAATGGGTTCTTCGTCGCGGCCGAGTTCGCGCTGGTCAAGCTCCGCGCGACCCAGCTCGAGCGCATCTCCAAGCGCACCGACCCCTCCGCCCGCGCCCTCGTCGACATCTTCCAGAACCTCGAGAGCTACCTCTCCGCCACCCAGCTGGGCATCACCCTGGCCTCGCTCGGCCTCGGCTGGGTGGGCGAGCCCGCCATCGCCCACATCCTGGAGTACGTCGCGCTCCAGCTCGGGGTGAGGCCCGGCCCGGCGGTGCACTCCATCGCCTTCGTGCTCGGCTTCACGGCCCTGACCTTCGCGCACATCATCCTCGGCGAGCAGGCCCCCAAGCTGGTCGCCATCTCCCAGGCCGAGCGCCTCTCGCTCCTCGTCGCCCGCCCCCTCCGGTGGTTCTACTGGGGAACCTACCCCGCCCTCATGGCCATCAACCTCGGCGCCAGGATGCTGCTCAAGCTCACCGGCCACGGGGGCCTCAAGGACACCGAAGGCTCGCTCTCCGAGGAGGAGGTGCTGGGGATGATGACCCAGGCCTACGCCAAGGGGCGACTCTCTCAGCAGAAGCGCCAGCTCCTCGAGCGCATGGTGCGCTTCACCGAGGGCACCGCACGCAGCGTCATGGTCCCCCGCCTCGACGTCACCTGGATCGACGCGGACGCCCCGGTCGACACCGCGGTCGCCCGGATGCGCGCCTCGGGCTTCACCCGCTACCCCCTGGTGGAGGGCGGCGACCTCGACAAGGTCGTCGGGTACGTCCACTTCAAGGACGTCATCCACGAGGTCGAGCCCCCGCCCTCGCTGAGGGCCATCATGCGCGAGCTGCTGGTGGTCCCGGAGAGCAAGGGGCTCTTCGAGCTGATGCGGGAGATGCAGCGCACCCAGCGCCCGATGGCCCTGGTCGTCGACGAGTACGGCGGCACCAGCGGCGTGCTCACCCTCGAAGACGTGCTGGAGGAGATCGTCGGGGAGATCCGCGACGAGCACGACAAGGAGCACGAGTCGCCCACGGTGGAGGTCCGGGGCGACGGCCTCGTGGTGGCGGGCGGCCGGGTGACCATCAACGACCTCGAGGCCAAGGGGGTCGACCTGGGCGAGATCGACGCCGAGACCCTCGCGGGCGCCGTGGTCGAGCGCCTGGGGCGGCTCGCGAGGGCCGGGGACACGGTGCGCTTCGGAGAGTGGGAGGCCAGGGTCGAGCAGGTGCGCCGCCGGCGCGTCGAGCGCGTGGTGCTCAAATCGCGGCGGCACTCCCACCGCCCGAGCGGCCCGGGAGACTGACCCTCAACCCACCGCGGGCTTCTTCTTCGCGGGCTTCTTCTTCGCGGGCACCGCGGCCGTCCCCTCGAAGAGCGCCGCGAAGAGCCCCGTCGCCCCGTCGTCCTCCGCCACGCGCGCCGCGCGCTTCAGGTACGCCAGCGCCGTCTCCCAGGGCTGACCGAGGGCGTCCCGCGCCGCCAGCGACTCCTGGTAGAGCTTCTCCCTCGGCACCACCGACACCCCCGCCTTGATCACCGCCGTGGCCGCGTCGTGCGCCGCCTTCGTCGCCTTCTTCAGCGCCGGGCTCGCGGCCCCCTGCCTGGTGATCGCCGCCGCGATGCGCAGCAGCTCCTTCGCCTCCTTCTGCGTACCGAGCTTCTTCAGGTCGGCCGGGGCCACGTTCGACAGGCCCTTCAGCGGCGACAGCCTCGGCGCGCCGGACCCCACCAGCGCCAGCACCAGCGCGTCGACCGCCACGTCCTGCGCCACGTCGTGCTGCGCCACCGCGGCGTGCGCCGCGTCCCGCACGGCCTCCGCCGCGACCACCTTGTCGGCCGCCTTCACGTAGGCCGCGTGGGCCTTGGCGAAGGCCGCGAGCCGCGCCTTCACCTTCTTCGTGTCCACCACCTTCGCGGCGGAGAGCACCGACTGCCCCACCGTCCTGCGCGCCCCGGGGTTCTGCACCTGCGTCCTCAGCGTCGCCATTCGCGTCTCCACCTCCGCCGGCGCGACCTGCGCCGCGCGTCGAGGCTCGCACGACACCCGCTCCGGAATCGCCACCAAAACACGATGCAATTCGGCGTTTCCGGGTCGGAGCGCCCGCCGGTGCGCCTGCATGGACGGCGGCTCCGGCCCTGCGGCGCGGCCCGGTGCCCCGCCTGCGCGGCCGCTCCGGGTCGGCGCAGCCGCCGGGGTGGCTGCTACTGCGGGCGCGCTTCCTCGGAGACCTCGCGCAGATCGTCCTCCGCCGGGGTGGGCTCGTCCCGACCGCCGAGGGTCCACGACGCCGACTCGGTGCGCACGTCGACGTGGACGAAGTTGCCGCGCGTCGAGAGCCCACAGCCGACGTTGGGGATCGTCCGGCAGAACTCCCACACCGTCCTCAGCCCGACGCCCTCCACCCGGAGGTCGACGGCGTAGCCCATGGCGTGGCGGCTGCGCGGCTCGTCTCGCCCTCCCCGGTGCGGGCGGTAGCCCGAGAGCACCGTGATGCGCCTCCCCCCGAAGCGGTCGCTGATGGTCGGGAGCACCCGCACCAGCCTCGGGTGGATCATATGGACCTGCCCCGCCCTCGACTGGAGCATCCGCTCGACGCGCGCCCTCAGCGCCGGGCCCGTCGCGGTGAAGTTGGTGCTGAGCTCGACCCCGTCGCGCGCCCTCACCAGGTTCACCCGGCCGGGGCGGTGCGTTCCTCCCTCGTCGTCGGTGGACACCTCCTCGCGGGTGGGCAGCGTGCGCAGCACCTCCTGCGAGACCCCGGCGGGAACCCTCAGCCGACGCCCCACGGTGAGCAGGTACGGGGGCCGGAGGCTGTTGAGCGCCGCGACCTCGCTCACGGGCACCTCCAGCACCGCGGCGATGCGGCGGATCGTGTCGCCGGGCCTCACCACGTAGGCCCGATCGCGGGCGGAGATGGGGGCTCGGTCGCGGTTCTGGGAGAGCGCCGCAGTCGGTGCTGCGAGGAGGCTGAGAGCCAGCGAGAGCCAGCGGGGGTGCATGGGGGTCGCCCCATACCCACCGGCATCCCCCGCGTCAACCGGGCTTGTCGGTGCGCTCGTCGGGCGAGGGCTTCACGGTGATGCGATCGTCGTTGCGCATCCCCCGGCGGAGGTTGCGCATGAAGCCCCCGACGGCGTCTCCGATGGGGTTCACCTTGGAGGCGCCGAACACCACCGCCACCAGGATCAGGATGAACAACACCTCGCCGAGCCCCGGAGCGCGCATGGGAGGAGCCGTCGCACGCCGACCGCCGATCCGCAAGTCGCGGCGGCGATTGACCCGCGGCGGGGTTTGTCCCGATGGCGGAGCGCTGGGAAATCCCCTAAGCGGTGGAGGGAGAGGACCGCATGACGAAGCTCTATCTGATCCGACATGGCGAGGCGGTCGACGCCGCCCCGGAGGTCTCCGACGGCTCCCGCTGGCTCACCGCCCGGGGGCGCGAGGAGACGGTCACCGCCGCGAAGCACCTGCGCAAGCACCCGCCGGGCGCGATCGTCACCTCGCCGCTCGTGCGCGCCGTGCAGACCGCGGAGATCGTCGCCGAGCGCTGCCCGACCGAGGGGCCGGTGACGGTGCTCCAGGCGCTTGCGACCGGCGACGTGGGGGCCATCGAGCGCTACATCGCAGGGTGGAAGGGCGAAGGGCGACTGGCGCTGGTGGGCCACGAGCCCACGCTCTCCCGGCTGGTGGTGTCGCTGCTCAAGACCGACCGCTGGCCAGGGGTCGAGAAGTCCGCGGTGGTCACCCTCCAGCACAAGGACGGGAGCTGGCGCTTCGAGGGGATGTTCGTGCCGAGGACGGAGAGCACCGTCGACCGTCTGCCGGACTGAGACCCGATGCCCCCCCTGGTACGCAAGGGCTCCTGGATCGCCCACCTCGCCAACGCCGCAGGGAGCTGGGTCGACCGCACCGCCATCGACATGGCCCTGGACGTCGCCCGCCGTTCAAGGGGGCCTCGCCCCGACCCCGAGCAGCAGCTACGGCAGCTCGCCCGCGTGGCCGAGGCCTACGGCGACCCGAGGCTGCTCGCCGAGCCCGACGCCTTCTTCGTCCCCCCGTCGCTGCCGAGCGTGCGCCGCACGCCCGTGCGCTCGCTCCCGGGAGGCGGCCGCGTGGAGGACCTCTCCTTCCGCTCGGGCTTCGTGCCGACGCACGAGTTTCCCCGCGAGGCCTACGTCGCCTTCGAGGAGAACCGCACCGCGGTGGCCCGCTACTGGAGGCACCCGAACCCGAGGGCGACGGCGGTGTGCATCCACGGCTACCTGGGAGGCAACCTCTCCTTCGAGGAGGCGGCCTTCGAGGCGCCGAGGCTCTATCAGTGGGGCCTCGACGTGCTCATCCCCGTGCTGCCCTTCCACGGGCCGCGCGCCCCGGAGGGCCGCCGGGGGATCTTCCCCGGACAGGACCCGTGGCGCTCGGTGGAGGGCTTCGCCCAGGCCATCTCCGACCTCCGGGCGTGGCACTCCTGGCTGCGCTCCGAGGGCTCCTCCGCCGTCGGAACCATCGGGATGTCCCTCGGCGGATACACCGCCGCGCTGCTGGCCACGGTCGACCCTGCGGTGGACTTCAGCACCCTGATGGTTCCGCTGGCCTCGCTCGGTGACGCGTACCTGGAGCACCGCTCTCGCCTCCCCGAGGCACCTCCCCCGTGGGTGGGCCGGCGCATCGACGACTCGCTGCGGGTGGTCTCTCCCCTCTCCCGCCCTCCCCTCGTCGCCCCCGAGAGCGTGCTGGTGCTCGCCGCCGCCCGCGACGCGATCACCCCGAGCGCCCACGCCGAGCGGCTGAGAGCGCACTTCGACGCCCGCATCGACACGTTTACGGGCGGACACCTGCTCCAGCTCGGCCGAGGGAAGGCCTGGGCCTCGCTCAAGGACTTCCTCCTGGAGCGACGGATCATCGCCCCGCGCTGATTGCCTTTCCAGGCTTTCATCCCCACTTGCGCTTCGGGCCGCTCCGTGGCGCCATCGGGGGCGTACTCGATGCACGCCCTGCTGACCGATCGGTACGAACTCGCGATGTTGGGGGCCTACCTCCGCGAAGGCATCGCCGAGCGCCGAGGGGTCTTCGAACTCTCGGTCCGGAGGCTTCCCCCCAACCGGAGGTTCCTGCTGGTGGCGGGTCTCGACCGGGTGGTGCGGTACCTGCGCGACCTGCGCTTCACCGACACCGAGGTGGACTACCTCCGGTCGCAGCCGAGCCTCGGCGACGTGATGACCGACGCCATGGAGGGCTACCTCCGGGAGTTCCGCTTCCGGGGCGACCTCGACGCCATCCCCGAGGGCTCGCTGGCCTTCGAGGGGGAGCCGATCCTCCGGGTGGGGGCCTCGCTGGCCGAGGCCCAGCTCCTGGAGACCTACCTGCTGGGGGTGATCAACACCGAGACCCGGGTGGCCTCGAAGGCCGCTCGGGTGGTGCTGGCCGCCGATGGCCGGCCGGTGTTCGAGTTCGGCGCCCGGCGCATCGACCCGCTGACGGCGCCTCACGCGGGCCGCGCGGCGTACATCGCCGGCTGCGCGGGCACCTCCTGCGAGCAGGCGGGCCTCTCCTTCGGGGTGCCCGTCTCCGGGACCATCGCCCACAGCTACGTCCTCGCGCACGTCGACGACGGCGAGGAGGCCGCCTTCCACCGCTTCGCGGAGTCCTTCCCCAAGGGCACCACGCTGCTCATCGACACCTTCGACGCCCGCCGGGGGGCGCTGAGGGCGGCCCGCGCCGGCTCGGCCGTGCGCGCGGTGCGCATCGACTCGGGCGACCTGCTGGCCCTCGGCCACGACGTGCGGCGCATCCTCGACGCGGCGGGGCGCCCCGACATCCAGATCATCGCCAGCGACGACCTCGACGAGCAGCGCATCCGGGCGCTGCTGGCGGACGGCGCCCCCTACGACGCCTTCGGGGTGGGGACGGCCATCACGCTCACCCCAGACGCCCCCTCGCTCGGGGCCATCTACAAGCTGGTCGAGATCGACGACCGCAGGGACGTCCGGGTGCCGGTGGGCAAGCGCTCGCCGGGCAAGCCCAGCAGCGCAGGCGCGAAGCAGGTGTACCGCCGCCTGGACAGCGACGGGACCCTCGTCGAGGACACGGTGCGCCTGTCGGACGAGGCGCTCGACCCCAACCCCGACCCGGAGGCCTTCGCCCTGCTGGTTCCGGTGATGCGGAGCGGCAAGCTGGTGCGCGACCTCCCGTCGCCCTCGGAGGCCGTGCGCGAGGCCCGGGAGCGGGCGACCCGGTCGATGGGGTCGCTGCCGCCGGGTCTGCGCTCCCTCGAGGAGGGGGTGAGCCCGCCGTCCCCGGTGGTGATCTCCCAGGCGCTGAGCGCGCTGTCGGTGCGCGGCGACTGACGAGCCCCCACGGCACCCGCAGCGCCATTGCGGATCGAGAGCCACACCGCCTACGCTCGGCGGCTCAGGTCCTCAGTGGCGCGGTCGACCCGCGGGAGAAAAGACGATGAGAGCGATTCCAAGATGGATCCAGGCCCTCGGGGCGCTGGTCATGCTGGTCGCGTGCACCGGCGAGAGCATCGTCGGCGGGCGTGACTCGGGGACGGCCGACCGGCCCACGGACCTCGGGCCGCAGTGCGCCTCGGGCCAGACGCCGTGCGGCTCGGTGTGCGTCGATCTGCAGGCCAACCGCGACAACTGCGGCGCCTGCGGCACCGTCTGTCAGGGCGGGCTCGTCTGCGTGGCGGGGAGCTGTACCATCAGCTGTCCGACGGGCCAGACCCTCTGCGGCAACCTCTGCGTGACCACGGGCACCGACCGCACCAACTGCGGCGCCTGCGGTCGCACCTGCGCGGCGGGCCAGGTCTGCTCCAACGGCGCCTGCGCCCTCGACTGCGCGGCCGACCTCGCCACCTGCATGAGCTCCGCGGACAGCGACGCGGGCACCGACGGCGGCGGGGCGCGCTACTGCGCCAACACCCGCACCGACCGCGACAACTGCGGCGGCTGCGGCGTCCGCTGCGCCGCGGGCCAGGTCTGCGAGGGCTCCACCTGCGTGCTCTCCTGCGCCGCGGGCACCAGCAACTGCGGCGGCCTGTGCCGCGACCTGACCACCGACCGCGCCAACTGCGGCGCCTGCGGCACCACCTGCGCGGCGGGCCAGGTCTGCGTCGACGGCGCCTGCTCGCTGTCGTGCTCGGCCGGGCTGAACAACTGCTCGGACACCTGCCGCGACCTGCAGACCGACCGCGCCCACTGCGGCGCGTGCGGTCGCGCCTGCGCCGCGGGCCAGGTGTGCTCCAACGGGGCCTGCGCGCTGACCTGCGCGGTGGGCTTGATGGTCTGCGAGGGCGCGGGCCCTGGCGGGATGGACGGCGGAGCGGGCGCCCGCTACTGCGCCAACACCAGCACCGACCGGGAGAACTGTGGCGCCTGCGGCATGGCCTGCGGCCCCGGCCAGGTGTGCATGGGCGGGACGTGCACCGTCACCTGCGTCGCGGGGACGGAGAACTGCTCGGGCGTGTGTCGAGACTTCGCGACGGACGTCAACAACTGCGGCGGCTGCGGCAACGTCTGCCCGTCGGGCACGCTCTGCTCCCGAGGGACCTGCACCGTCTCGTGCCTCACGGGGCTCACCAACTGCTCGGGCGTGTGCCGCGACGTGACCACCGACCTCAACCACTGCGGCGCCTGCGGCAGGGCCTGCCCGTCGGGCCAGGTGTGCTCCGCCGGGGCGTGCGCGGTCTCCTGCGCCGCGGGCCTCACCAACTGCGCGGGCACCTGCCGCGACGTGACCAGCGACCGGCTCAACTGCGGCGCCTGCGGCACCTCCTGCGCCTCGGGCCAGGTGTGCACCGCGGGCGCGTGCGTGACGAGCTGCCTCGCGGGGCAGACCGACTGCTCGGGGGTGTGCCGCGACCTCGACACCGACCGGGGCAACTGCGGCGCCTGCGGCATGGCCTGCCCGGCGGGCCAGGTGTGCTCGGCCGGAGCGTGCGCGGTCTCGTGCCTCTCGGGGACGACGAACTGCTCGGGCGTGTGCCGCGACCTCACCACGGACAACAACCACTGCGGCGCCTGCGGCAGCGCGTGCCCGGCGGGGCAGGTGTGCTCCGGCAGCGCGTGCTCGGTGTCCTGCGTGGTGGGCACCACCAACTGCTCGGGCGTGTGCCGTGACCTGCAGACGGACAACAACAACTGCGGCGCCTGCGGCCGCGGCTGCGCCTCGGGGCAGGTCTGCTCCGCGGGGGTGTGCACCGTGTCCTGCGTCGCGGGGACGACCAACTGCTCGGGCGTGTGCCGCGACCTCGCGACGGACCGCGCCAACTGCGGCGGCTGCGGCGTCGCCTGCCCGGGCGGGCAGGTCTGCGCGCGCGGCACCTGCCAGGTCTCGTGCGTCTCCGGGACCTCCGACTGCGCGGGCGTGTGCCGCGACCTCACCACCGACCGGGCCAACTGCGGCGGCTGCGGCGTGGCGTGCCCGTCGGGCCAGGTGTGCTCCAGCGGCGTGTGCGGCGTGAGCTGCATCGCGGGCACCAACAACTGCTCGGGGGTGTGCCGCGACCTGCAGACCGACCGGGCCAACTGCGGCGCCTGCGGGACGGCCTGCGCGACGGGCGAGATCTGCGACCGCGGCGCCTGCCAGGTGTCGTGCGGCGCGGGCACCACCAACTGCTCGGGCGTGTGCCGTGACACCCGCACCGACCGGGCCAACTGCGGCATCTGCGGCAACGCCTGCGCCTCGGGGCAGGTGTGCTCCAACAGCGTGTGCACCGTCTCGTGCGCCACCGGGACGACCAACTGCAGCGGGACCTGCCGCGACACCCGCACCGACCGGCTCAACTGCGGGGCCTGCGCCCGCGCGTGCGCCGAGGGCGAGGTGTGCGTGGGCAGCGTCTGCACGCTCTCCTGCCAGAGCGGCCTCTCCAACTGCTCCGGGTCGTGCCGCGACCTCGCGACGGACCGGGCGAACTGCGGCGCCTGCGGCACCCGCTGCGCGTCGGGCGAGATCTGCGACACGGGCCGCTGCGTCGTGAGCTGCTCCGCGGGCGGCACCGTGTGCAGCGGCGTCTGCCGCGACCTGAACAACGACAACGCCCACTGCGGGATGTGCGGCCGCGCCTGCCCGGCGGGCCAGGCCTGCGTGGGCGGGTCGTGCGCCGTGAGCTGCGGAGGGAGCCTCCAGAACTGCAGCGGCACCTGCCGTGACCTGCAGACCGACCGGTCGAACTGCGGGATGTGCGGCAGGACCTGCACCGCCGGGCAGATCTGCGCGAGCGGGGTCTGCGTGCTCTCCTGCGCCGCGGGCACCACGGAGTGCAGCGGCGCGTGCCACGACCTCGCGACCGACCGGCTTCACTGCGGGGCCTGCGGCGCCGCCTGCGGCGCGGGGCAGATCTGCCAGGGCGGGCGCTGCGTGCTCTCCTGCGCGGCCGGGCTCACCGAGTGCGGCGGCGCGTGCCGCGACCTCCGGGTCGACCGCTCCAACTGCGGGGCGTGCAGCACCGTGTGCGCGACGGGACAGATCTGCACGGCGGGCGTCTGCGTGCTCGACTGCCCGGTGGGGCAGACGGTCTGCGGCGGCCGCTGCGTCAACCTCCAGAACGACTCGGCCAACTGCAGCGCCTGCGGCGCCGCGTGCCCGAGCGGCCAGGTGTGCTCGAGCGGCGCCTGCGTCGGCGTCTGCGGCGTGGGCCAGCTCGTGTGCGGCGGCATCTGCGTGACGCCGGCGACGGACACCAACCACTGCGGGGCGTGCAACAACGTCTGCCCGGCGCGCGCCAACGCCAGGACGACCTGCGCCTCAGGGACCTGCGGGTTCGCCTGCCAGACGGGCTTCGGCGACTGCAACGGCGCCGCGGCGGACGGCTGCGAGGTCAACCTCAACACGAGCCTCGCGAGCTGCGGGGCGTGCGGCAACGTCTGCCCGGCGCGCGCCAACGCCACGACCACCTGCCAGGCGGGCCTCTGCGGCTTCACCTGCAACGCGGGCTTCGCCAACTGCGACGGCAACGCCGCCAACGGCTGCGAGGTCAACCTCAACACCGACGCCACCAACTGCGGCGTCTGCGGCAACCGCTGCGCCGCGTCCTGCAACGCGGGCTCGTGCGGCTGCCTCGCGGGCGGACTGCTGCCCCCCTCGTCGTGCCGCGCGGGCACCGACCCCTTCACGGGCAGCGCCTGGACCACCTGCCGCGCGGACTGCAACTCCGCGTGGCTGAGCGCCAACTCCTCCGGCCGCTACCACGCGAACTACATCTGCCAGCAGCTCGGGTACCGCACCATCGGCCGCTGGGGCGGCACCTGCGGCACCGTCTGCGGATACTGCGGCGCCGGGAGCTGCAGCTCCCCGGGCAGCCAGACCTACGACAACGGGACCAACGGCCCGAACTGCGGGTCGGACTCGAACGGCGGCATCTACTGCATCACCGTGATGTGGGAGTGCCTGCGCTGACCTGATCGCCGACCGCCGCCTGCGCCTCCCGCTCCTCCCGTCCCCTCTCGGCTCCCCCAAGAACCTCCGCTGGTCACACCCGTGACCGGCTGGACATCCCGCCGTCCAGCGCCCAACCCAGCCCCTCGACCTCACGCTTCTACGGGTTCTTCCGCAGGTCGAGAGGTCCCGCGGTCACGGCACGGATGGTGGAAGAGCTGCGGGTGTGAAGGAACCAGCTCCCATGCGATCCATCGATTGGCGCCGTTCGATGTTCACGGTCGTGCTGGTGGCAACCGCTGGCTCGCTGGCGGCGGCCCCCGGCTGTGTCGGCGACCCCAACGACGTCAACTTCGACGACCCGTGGGGCGAGTGGCAGGTCGAGGAGGTCGTCGCGGCCTGCACCCGCTCGGCGATCCTCGCGGGCACCCCCGCGAGCCGACGAGGGATGATCGACCGCGCGATGAACTGGGTCGACAACCGGGTGCCGTACTCGCAGACGCCGCAGTCCCGCTGGGGCGGCTACCGCACCGACTGCTCGGGCCTGGTGTCCATGGCCTGGGGCCTTCCCGCGCCAGGCAACACCACGCACTCCTTCGCGGGCGGCCCCTGGGACAACCACCGCTCGCACCGCATCAACTGGAGCGAGCTCGAGCCGGGCGACGCGCTCAACAACCCGCAGCATCACATCATGCTGTTCGCGGGCTGGCTCGATGAGCACCGCACCCGCTTCTGCACCATCGAGGAGTACAACTGGGGCCGAACGGCCTCGATCCTCCACCACTCGATCTACGACAACGCGCGCGGCAGCCAGATCCGCAACGTCTTCCAGCCGGTTCGCCTCAACGGCGCACCCCCGAGCTCCGGCGGCGACACCTCCGGCGGCGGCACCTCCGGCGGCGGCACCTCCGGCGGCGGCACCTCCGCCAGCGGGGCGCAGTGCTACTCCAACACCCTGCAGCGCTGGATGCCGGCGCGCTCCTGCGTCGAGAGCCGCTTCGACCGCGACTGGTACCAGTGCGTCGACGGCGTGTGGCGCCTCGGGGCCAACGCCTACGGCGCCTGCGTGAACACCAACCCGCTGTCCACGGCGCGCAACGCGACCTGCTTCTCCTCGACGCTCGGCCGCGACATGCGCGAGGGCACCTGCCTCCAGAGCCGCCTCGACGGCGACTGGTACCAGTGCACCGACACCGGCTGGGTCATCGAGCGCAGCCTCCCGGGCTCCAACCGCGGCGTCATCGGCGCCTGCATGGGCCAGTACCCGCTGCGCTGATCCGTCGCCTCTCTTACAGATCCCTGTAAAAAACCGCTCAGGTCTTCTTCGGCATCGTCACGATCGGCTTGAGCACGGCCTTGCCGTCCTTGATGGAGACGTCGAGCCGCACCTCGGCCCCCTGGTACTTCTGCGCGAGCCGCTGCCCCGCCTCGCGGGCCTGCCGCGCGATGGACTCGTACTGCACGTCGGTGTTCTCCCCGGTCATCCGCCGGGCCTCGACGAAGCGCTGATGGAGCGCGCGTAGCTGCGCGTCGTCGGCGGAGGGAGCGGGCTTCGGGGCAGGCTTCGGAGCGGGCGCCGGGCCGGGCATCGTGGCGAGCACGGAGCGTAGCGGCGCGCTCCCCGGCGCTCGGGGAACACCGGGGCCGAAAGCTCCGAGCGGAGGCCGGGCCGAGGGGACGGGCGCCGGCGTAGGGGCTCGCATCGGGGAGGAGCCGAGGTCGGGGAGGGACTCGGCCTCGTGCCCTCGGGAGGCATGGGTGGTGGCGTCCCTGGGCGTCGGCTCGTCGGCGGTGGCCTCGGTCAGGTCGTCGTCGGTGAGCTCCATCGGGTCGGGAGCGGCCTCGTCGGCCTGCGCGGCGGGGCGCTTGTCGAGGGTGCGGCCGAGCCGCTGCGCGCGGATGAGGTCGCGCTTGTAGGTGCCCTCCTCGATCTGCCGGATGATGCGCCCCCAGTAGGTCTGGTACGTGGTGAAGCGCTGCACCATCGTCTGGAAGCGGAAGCGCAAGCCGCCGTTGCGAAACTGCTCCTTGTGCAGCTGGGCGAAGCGACGGTCGACGTCCTTGCGCTGCACGAAAGGCATCATCTTCTCGATGCCGATGAAGTACTGGTCGTACTTGATCCGCAGCCGCTCGAGGCGGGACTCGAGCTCGTCGAGCTCCTTCTGGATCTCCGCTGGTGTCACCGCGACCTCCGGTGGTGCCCTACGCTCACAGGGGTGTGATCACGAGGTTGTCGAAATGTACCAGCGCGTCCCAGTCATTGAACGCGAAGTACTCGTGCCCTGGGCCCGCGAGCGGATCGGGGTCATCCCACTCCAGCATCGGCGCGCCGTCGAGGAGCCAGCGCAGTACCCGGCCCCGCCGCTCGACGGTGAAGTGGTAGTGGCGCCCCATCTCGACGCGAGGACCCACCCGCTGCCGACGGTCGGGCGCGTGCTCGTCCATGCGAGCGATGACGTTGTAGCGGTTGCCCCAGCCGCCGAAGATCACCACGTAGCTGGTCGCGGTGTACGAGGCCTGCACCGCGTGCGAGCTGCCGTCTCCCCAGACCTCGCATTTGATGTCCCCGGCGGGAGAGTCGCTCCACGCGTCGAACTCGATGCGGGCGTTGCGAGGCAGCTTGCGCTTGAGCCAGAGCGGATGGTTGCGCACGCCCTGACCGCGTAGCGCGCCGTTCTCGATGCGCCACCCTTCGCCGGTCTCGCGCCAGTCGGGGCCCAGCTCGCCGCGCTCGAAGCGGTCTTCGAAGCGCTGCCCCACGGTCGGGCTTCGGGGCTCGGTGCAGCCCGCCGTCACCAGGGCTCCACCGACGCCCACCGACGCGAGAGCGCCTGCCAGCGGGACCATCCAACGCCACCTCGAACTCATTGCGTAGCCACCGTACCACAGCCCCTGCGGGCCCCGACCACGTTGAACATTTCCTCCGGGTGAGGTGTCGTACCGCCCCATGAACCGACGCGCCTTCGCATCGATCCTGCTCTCCGCCGCGGTCGCCTCCGCCGCGCAACCTGTCCTCGCCTCGGTCGGCACCGAGGCGCCGGAGTTCACGCTGCCCTGCGCCCCGGGGGGCCCCACCAGGGGGAGGTTTCGCCTGACCGACTCGCTCCACCGCAAGCCCATCGTGGTGCTCTTCTGGGCGACGTGGTGCCAGCCCTGCATGCAAGAACTCCCGGTGTACCAGGCGCTCTTCCAGCGCTACGGGGGCCAGCTCCAGGTGGTCGCCATCTCGATGGACGGCCCCGACACCGTCGCCGAGGCGGGAGCGACGGCGCGACGGCTCGGCGTGACGTTTCCGGTGGTGACCGACCTGGAGACCCAGGTGGTCTCGGTCTACAACCCGCGCCGCGCGGCGCCGTTCTCGGTGTGGATCGATCGGGCGGGGATCATCACCCGCGAGAGGGAGGGCTTCTCGATGTCCGAGCAGCCCCAGATCGAGGCGGGCATCGCCGAGCTGATGCGGCGACGCTGAGGGAGACGATCAGGCGTCGAGGTCGGACTCGCCCTTGGGGGCGTGCACGGCGTCGGCGCCGCCCTGCCCCTCGAGCGCGCGGAGCTCGTCGCGGGCGCGGCGAGAGACGTCGTTCCAGTCGGCCTGGTGGTGGCGGGCGAGGCCGTAGACGTGACCCGGGCGGTGCTCGCTCACGATGGCCGTCAGCGACCGCATGATCTTCGCCGCGATGTCGTTGTCCTCGGGATCGTTGATGCGCGGCTGGAGCACCCGCGTCTCGGCGGTGACCGCCTCGATCTTCAGGCGGAGCAGCGACGGGTCCATGCCGGGCGCGTCGTTGCTGATGGTGCGAACCTCCTCGCGGAGCTTCTCCAGGGGGTTGCGCACGCCCGGGTCGGACCCGCGGCTGTCACCACGGAAGCCCGCGGGCTCGCGCGTCTCGGGGCGGAAGTCCCTCGGCTCACGGTTGCCCTGGAACTCCCGCTGCGGGCCGCGGTTGTCACGGTTGTCGCCGCGGTAGGCCTGGGCGGCCCCGAAATCCCGGGGAGCCCGCACCTCGCGGGGAGCGTTGAAATCGCGGGCCGGCCGGCGGTCATCGTCGCGGCGGAAGCCCGAGGGCGCGGGCGCGGGCGCAGCGCCGAGCGCGTCATCGATGCGCGCGGCGGCCTCCTTGAAAGTGTCACGCAAGGAAAGGAGCAGGTCACGAAGGTCACGATCGGAGGGAGTACGGTCCATGGAATAGGGGTCCTTAACGGGTGGCGCGGAGGGCGTCGTCGCGGGGTCAACACGTACCGCGGCGAAGCTATAGTCGCCCTCCTGGCGAAACAGAGGGGAGAGCGCAGGGCTTCTAGCTCCACGACCGCCATCCACGCAAGCGCCTCCCCGACGTCAGCACGGCTCGGACATCATCCGCCTTCGGCGCAGCCGCGGCGGGTGCGTCAGCACGTCGAGAAAGTCCCCTTGACCCGCAGCGGGGACCACTGCTTCATGCGCAGCGCCATGAGATCTTCGCTCCTTCGTCCCTTCGTCCTGACGGCAGCCTTCGCCTCGGGCGCCTGCTCCGCCGAGGCGCCGATCACCCCCGCGAGCGACAGCGGCTTCACCGACAGCGCCCTCACCGACACCGGCGCCACCGACACCGGCGCCACCGACGCGCCACCGATCGTCACCGACAACGGCCCGCGCCCCGACTCCGGAACTCCCCCGGTGGGCGCCCCCACCGCGGTCACGACCTTCCAGTTCGACCGGGCCCGTACGGGCGCCAACCGCGCCGAGACCCGCCTCACCGTCGCCGCCGTGCAGGCCGGCTTCGCGCGGGTCGACGCCTTCGCCCCCGCGCTCGACGGCGAGGTCTACGCGCAGCCGCTCTACCTCCCCAACCTCATGGTCGGCGGAGCCCGCCACGACGTGCTCTTCGTCGCCACGCAGGCCAACTCGATGTACGCGCTCGACGCCTCCACCGGCGCCGAGCTGTGGCGCACCTCCCTCGGCGCATCGGTCCGCAGCTCGATGCAGCAGTGCGGCAACATCAGCACCATCGGCGTCGTCAGCACCGGCGTCATCGACCCGGCCACCAACACCCTCTACGCCGTCGCGTTCACCAACGACGGCGGGCTCCAGTTCAAGCTCAACGCGCTCGACGTCACCACCGGGCAGCAGCGCGCCGGATACCCCGCCAACATCTCCCCCCCGATGGTCGGTGGGTCGAGCTTCGACCCTCGCGCCACCGGTCAGCGAGGCGCGCTCCAGCTCTCCGAGGGAAGGGTGTTCGTCCCCTTCGGCGGGCTCTACGGCGACTGCGGCATCTACCACGGCTGGGTGGTCGGCATCGACGCAGCCAACCCCGCGCAGCAGGTCGCCTTCGCCACCCCCGGCCGGGGCTCCGGCATCTGGGCGGTCGGCGGTTCGGCCATGGACGAGACCGGCCGTCTCTTCGTCGCCACCGGCAACAGCACCCCCCTCGGCGGGCACACCCCGGGCTCCTTCGGCGAGCGGGTGATCCGCCTCGGCGGCGGCGCCTCGGGGCCCACCTCGTCGACCGACGACGCCTCGTTCTTCGAGGCCTCGGACGCGCGGATGCTCGACCTCCAGGACCTCGACATCGGCTCGGTCTCCCCGCTGGTGCTGCCCCCGATCGCGGGCGCGCCGCGGCTGCTCTGGCAGGGCGGCAAGGCCGGCGTGAGCTACCTGATCGACCGAGAGAACCTCGGCGGAACCGGCTCGCAGGTCTTCCAGCAGCGCTACTTCTCCGGCGGCAACTTCGGTGCGGCGGCGGCCTGGTCCAACGGCACGGACACCTTCGTGTTCGCCCCCGGACGAGGCACCCGCGCGGGCTGCTCGGGCAGCGGTGGCGTCATGGCCCTCCGCGTCACCGGCGCCGGGCTCACCACCGCCTGGTGCAGCGCCACCGTCTCCAACCCCTCTCCCCCCGCGGTCTCCTCCAACGGCAACGACAACGGGATTTTGTGGGTCGCGGGCACCTCGCCCGCCTCGCTCCGGGCGATCGACATCTCCAACGGGATGGAGATCTTCGCCGGCGCGCCGCCCAGCGTGCGCCAGTGGACGCCCGTCGTGGTCGCCGACGGCAGGGTCTACGTGACCGGCAGCCGCACGGTCTCGCTGTTCACCACCCGATAAGCCCCTGTCGCTGGTTTGACACCCGCCGGGTGATCTCCGAGAACGCTCGCATGCGGTCTCAACGCGCTTCGCTTCGGCACCTCTCCCTCGTCGCTCTCTCCCTCGTCGCGGCCTGCTCCTCTCCCAGGAGTTCGGGCAACACGCCGGTCGAGACGGATGCCTCGGCCGACGTGACCTCCGACCTCGCCGTCGACGTGGCCCCCGCCGTCGACGTCCCCGACGATCGCGTCGCGGCGGACGCCCCGGGCGACGCGACCGCGGCGGATGCCGTCGACGCAGCCGCAGACGTGGGGGACGACGTCCTGCCCGACGCGGGGACGGACGTTCCCGAGGATGTTGCGGTCGCGGTCGACGTCCCGGCGGATGTGCCCGTTGATGTGCCCGCCGACGTCCCCGCCGACGCGCCCCCCCTCGCCTGCCGCTCCGACCGCGAGTGCGGGGCGCGGGCGCAGGTGTGCGAGCGCACCCTGGGCATCTGCGTCGACTGCCTCACCGCCCTCGACTGTACCGGCACCGAGATCTGCGCGGGCAACCGCTGCGTCCCCGCGCCGCCGCCCTGCCGCTCGGACCGCGACTGCTCCGCGCGCATGCAGGTCTGCAACGCCACCCGCATGCTCTGCGTGGACTGCAACACCGCCGTCGACTGCCCGCCCAACAACGTCTGCAACCCGGACGGTACCTGCGCCCCGCAGGCGTGCGTCCCCAGCTCGGTGACCTGCGCCGACGCCAGCACCGTCAGGGTGTGCTCTGCGGACGGTCGCACGTTCACCTCGACGCCCTGCCCCGCGGTCGCCAACGGCGTCTCCCGCTGCGGCGAGGGCGCCTGCACCACCGCCTGCAACCCCGGCTTCGCGGACTGCGACGGCAACGCGGCCAACGGCTGCGAGACCAGCACCCTGACCAGCGAGGCGGCGTGCGGCCGCTGCGGCAACGTGTGCCCCTCCGCGGGCGGCTCGGCGGCCTGCGTCGCGGGCTCGTGCACCCTCGCCTGCAGCGCGGGTCGCGGGGACTGCGACGGCTCCGCGGCCAACGGCTGCGAGACCAACCTCGGCAGCAGCAATGCCCACTGCGGCCGCTGCGGCGGCGCCTGCGGCGCGGGCCTCACCTGCACCGATGGGACGTGCGCGCTCACCGGCTGCCCGTCGGGGCAGACCCGCTGCAGCGGGACCTGCGTCGACCTCAACGCCAACGTCGCCCAGTGCGGCGCCTGCGGCCGGGCGTGCAGCCTGCCCAACGCCACCCCGGCCTGCGCCTCGGGCTCCTGCGTGGTCGCGACCTGCTCCGCGGGCTTCGGCGACTGCGACGGCAGCGCCGCCAACGGCTGCGAGACCGACACCCGCACCACCACCTCGAGCTGCGGCGCGTGCGGCAACATCTGCCCCGTCCCGCAGAACTCCATCCCGGCCTGCGTCGGGGGCTCGTGCGGGATCTTCTGCGCCACCGGCTTCGGCAGCTGCGACGGCTCCAACGCCAACGGCTGCGAGGTGTCGCTGACGAGCTCCAACTCCCACTGCGGCGCCTGCGGGCGGGCGTGCAGCACCGGGCAGACCTGCGTGGCGGGCGCCTGCGTGAGCAACACCTGCGGCACCGGCCTCACGCCCTGCCCCGGGGGCGTCTGCCGTGACCTCGCCCGCGACCCGGCCAACTGCGGCGCCTGCGGGCGCGCCTGCACCGCGGGTCAGCTGTGCACCGCCTCGACCTGCGTCTCCACCCCGCTGCGCTTCGCGCTCACCTGGAACGTCACCGCGGACCTCGACATCTCCGTGCTCACGCCCGGCGGCACCGTGGTGAGCTATGCCACCCGTACGGGCGGCGGCGGCACCTTCGACACCGACAGCATGGCCATGGGCCCCGAGCAGATCTACTGGACCGCCGCTGCGCCGGCGGGCACCTACTATGTCTGCGTGATCCCGTACCGGGTGACCAGCGCCACGAGCTACACGCTCCAGGCCTTCCGCGGGGCGACGCTCGCTGCCACCCGCAACGGGAGCCACACCGCCAACGCGCCGTCCGGCTCGACGTGCTCCGCCACGAGCCCGTACATGGTGCTCGCCTTCGTCCCCTGACGCGTCGCCGCGATCGCGCGGCGAGCCCGACCTGTGGTATCCGCGCAGGCCTATGGCCCGAACGCGCGAAGACCTTCTCCAACGCCTGGAAGACCTGAACCGCCGAGCCCTCGATGGGGGCGGAGCCGAGCGCGTCGCGAAGCAGCACGCGGCCGGCAAGCTCACCGCGCGAGAGCGCATCGACCTCTTCCTCGACCCCGGGACCTTCATCGAGCTCGACCGGCTGGTCACCCACCGCTGCACCGACTTCGGGATGGAGCAGCAGAAGTTTCCGGGCGACGGCGTGGTCACCGGCTACGGCACCGTCGACGGTCGCAAGGTCTTCGTCTTCGCGCAGGACTTCACCGTCTTCGGCGGCAGCCTCTCCAGCGCCTACGCCTCCAAGATCTGCAAGGTCATGGACCTCGCGATGAAGGTCGGGGCCCCGGTCGTCGGACTCAACGACTCGGGCGGAGCGCGCATCCAGGAGGGCGTCGAGAGCCTCGCGGGCTACGCCGACATCTTCCTTCGCAACACCCTCGCGTCGGGGGTGGTCCCGCAGATCTCCGCGGTGATGGGGCCGTGTGCGGGCGGCGCGGTGTACTCACCCGCCATCACCGACTTCATCTTCATGGTCGACACGACCAGCTACATGTTCATTACCGGTCCTGACGTCATCAAGGCCGTCACGCACGAGTCGGTGAGCAAGGAGGAGCTCGGCGGCGCCTCGACGCACGCCTCGCGCTCGGGCGTCTCGCACTTCACCGCGCCCGACGACCGCGCCTGCCTCGCGCAGCTCCGCGAGCTGCTGGGCTACCTCCCCTCGAACAACACCGAAGACCCGCCCCGCAAGGCGTGCACCGACCCCGCCGACCGCGAGTCGACCGCGCTCGACACGCTCGTGCCGGTGGAGTCCAACCGCCCCTACGACATCCGCGACGTCATCGCCGCCGTCGTCGACCACGGGGAGATGCTCGAGGTGCAGGCCAACTACGCGATGAACATCGTGTGCGCCTTCGCCCGCATCGACGGCCGCCCGGTGGGCGTCGTGGCCAACCAGCCCGCCGTGCTCGCCGGGTGCCTCGACATCTCCGCCAGCGTGAAGGCCGCCCGCTTCGTGCGCTTCTGCGACTGCTTCAACATCCCCCTCGTGACCTTCGTCGACGTGCCGGGCTTCCTCCCGGGCACCGACCAGGAGTTCGGCGGGATCATCAAGCACGGCGCCAAGCTGCTCTTCGCCTACGCCGAGGCCACCGTGCCGAAGATCACCGTCATCACCCGCAAGGCCTACGGCGGCGCCTACGACGTGATGGCCAGCAAGCACATCCGCGCCGACCTCAACCTCGCGTGGCCCACCGCGGAGATCGCCGTGATGGGCTCCGAGGGGGCGGTGAACATCATCCACCGCGGCGAGATCGAGCGCTCCGCCGAGCCGGCCGCCCGTCGGGCGCAGTTCATCGACGACTACCAGACCAAGTTCGCCAACCCCTTCAAGGCCGCGGAGCTGGGCTTCGTCGACGAGGTGATCCACCCCAGGGTGACCCGGCACCGCATCGCCCGGGCGCTCGACCTCCTCAAGGACAAGCGCGAGACCCTCCCCCGCAAGAAGCACGGCAACATCCCGCTCTGAGAGCGCGTCGATTAATGGATCTGCCTGCGAAATAGGGCGAATTCGTGGTGCGTTGAGGCGCCATGACGAAGCCCGGAGTCGCCCGCCCGAAGGT